>JAEAMF010000221.1_pt1 | contig 92383 bp, 86 predicted proteins | sample 8958721 | NCBI WGS metagenome assembly JAEAMF01 (sample SAMN16933255, study PRJNA681124) | bioreactor sludge metagenome | isolation source: anaerobic bioreactor treating anionic surfactant - SDBS | place: India: Bengaluru | collected 2019-02-28
AGTACTTTATAGACCCTCGGTTTTTACAAGGCGTCATGCAATATTCAGGTAGTAAAAAACTATGCTTTTGTCAAGTATTGAGTTGTGCGGTTCATTCAACCCTGCCCTTGAGGTTATAGAGGATGATCCTGAAGCTTCATCTTTGCCTCCGAAGGGCTTTACCTCGCAGGCGGTCTGTGCTATATAGTGGCATGGCCAGTTCACGAAAAATACCATTTACATACAAGCTGCTGATAATCGCTGCTGCCCTTATCGGTCTGCTCCTGTTGTATGAGTTCATGCCCCGCCGCGCCACCGTGGAAACAGTCATTAATGGAGATACCCTCCTCCTTGAAAATGGAACGGTTGTCAAGCTCATCGGGGTGACTACGCCTGATGCCAATGATCCGGAAAAAGAGGTGAGACAGTCCGGGATGGCGGCTGCCGATTACACCCAGGACATGGTGGAAGGCAAAGAGATCAGGATCACATATTATTTTCAACAGGATACTGCGGAGGGAAGGACGCTGGCCGCGGTATATCTTTTGGACGGCACGTGTCTTAATGCCGAACTTATCAAGCAGGGCTACGGGCGCGCCGACGAAGCATGTACCTCCGGCGACGTGGAAACGTACCGGGAGTATGAACAACAGGCGCGGGAAGGCAAGCGCGGAGTCTGGGCGGACAAGCCGGAGAAGTAAATCTTATTAGATAAGCCGTGAAAAAAGGTCAGCCGATGTTCCTATCAGCTGACCCCTTGATTTCGGTGGCGGGGACGACGGGACTCGAACCCGCGATCTCTGGCTTGACAGGCCAGTGTGTTAACCAACTACACCACGCCCCCACCGGTCGGATTTCCTTACAATGCACCACTGTATTAATTTCTGGTGGGCGGGACAGGGCTCGAACCTGCGACCCCCTGCTTGTAAGGCAGATGCTCTCCCAGCTGAGCTACCCGCCCGAGTCCGGTATTTCTAACAATTTATTCCTCACCTGTCAAGTAAATAGTCGCAAGGATTGATGGAGCTGACTCTCATCGGGATGTGTCTTCTCTTTACACATGCGCTCTTTATTGATAGATGTACCGTCATGAACTCACCTGCCAGGTGCAATCATGCCAGTCAAATATAAACGGTGCCCCCACTGCGGGCAGAAGATCAAGCAGTACCTGCATCCCGTCCCGACGGTTGACATACTTATTGAAATGTCCGGAGGCGGCATCATCTTGATAAAAAGAAAGAATCCTCCCTACGGCTGGGCGCTGCCGGGAGGCTTTGTCGATTGCGGGGAATCGCTGGAACAGGCCGCGGTCCGGGAAGCGAAGGAAGAAACATCACTTGACATTAGGCTGACATCTCAGTTTCATACCTATTCAGACCCGGCGCGGGACTCCCGCAAGCACACCATCAGCACGGTTTTTCTTGCCCGGGCGGAGGGGACGCCTGCCGCCGCTGATGACGCAGAGGAAATCGGGATTTTTTCCCGTACCAATCTCCCCTGCCCGCTTGCCTTTGACCATGAAAATATCCTGCGAGACTATTTCGCTTCAAAAAAATCCCCTCGCCGGTCCCGTTTCCCGCAGGGGAAAGAACGAGGCGAGGGGAAATAATCGTTCGTCGACGCAACAACCACGACGGGCTGAGCCCTTCACACTGGTCGGATTACACCGACACCACGGATTTAACCTCGGGGATTTCTTCCTTGAGCGCCCGTTCGACTCCCATCTTGAGGGTCATCTGAGCGCCCGCGCAGCCCGCGCACGCACCCTTCAGTCTCACCGATACGACGCCGTCAACCACATCGACAAGCTCGATGTTACCGCCGTCCGCCTGCAACATGGGTCTTATTCTGGCTATTACTTTTTCCACTTGCTCTCTCATCCAATGGTCTCCTTTCCTTTAGGATTGCTTATCTGCTTTAATTGAGTTACTCTACTATAACGTATTGATCCTTTTTTGTCACCTCATTTCAGGCCGGTGCTTTTAATCCGCGACTCACACACCATGGAAAAGAAACTGGGAGTCGTTCTGGTAAGCGGCGGACTGGACAGCTGCGTCACGGCAGCCGTCGCCGGTCAGGACTATGAACCAGCCTTCCTGCATGTCAATTACGGACAAAGGACGGAGGCGCGTGAATTACGGGCCTTTCACGCCATTGCCGATCACTATAACGTCGAGCTCCGGCTGGCAACCGACATCAGCTACCTGAAACAAATCGGGGGATCAAGTCTGGTCGATCCGGCGCTGCCCGTGGAAACCGGCTTATCTTCCTCGGAAGGCGTTCCGTCAACCTATGTCCCCTTTCGCAACGCGCACCTTCTGGCCATAGCCGCATCCTGGGCAGAGGTGATCGGGGCCGGGGCCATCTTCATCGGAGCGGTGGAACAGGACAGCGCCGGCTATCCCGATTGCCGGCCGTCATTTTTCGTTGCCTTCAGCCGGCTGATCCGTGAAGGGACCAAACCGGGAACGCGAATCACCATCGAAACGCCGGTGATCAACCTGGGCAAAAAAGAGATTGTAATGCTGGGCACCAAACTGGATGCGCCCCTGCACCTGACCTGGTCATGCTACCAGGACAGCGAGCTGGCCTGCGGCCGCTGCAGCAGTTGCCTCCTACGCCTGAAGGGGTTTCATGAAGCAGGAATAACCGACCCCATACCCTACGCCATCCCCGTCTAGCGTTTAACCGCTCCTACTGGGCAGTCTTGTCATAGTGAGAAAAGTGCATGGAGAAGCTTCCCCGCCCCTGGGTGAGGGAACGCAGGCTGGTGGGGTAACCGAACATGGGCTTGAGCGGAACATGGGCATCGATGATGCTGATGGTGCCCTTGGCGCTGATCATACCTATCTTGCCGCCCCGGGCGTTAAGGTCGCCGATCACCTCGCCCACAAATTCATTGGGCGCCACAATCTCAATGGACATGACCGGCTCAAGCAGCACCGGACGCGCCTTCTGGCAGCCTTCCCGGAGGGCTATCGAGGCGGCGACTTTGTAGGCCAGCGGCGTCGCCGCGCCTTCGCGGCATGAACCGTTTACCAGGCAGATGCCCACGTCCACCAGGGGATACCCGGCAAGAACACCGCTTAAGGTTGCCTCCCGCACCCCCTCTTCAACGGCGCTCCAGAACTGGGACGGTATTTTGTCCTCGTTGATATCGGTGCTGAATTGTATGCCCTCTCCTCTCGCCAGGGGCTTGAGGCGCAATGATACATGGCCGAAATGATTTTCACCGGCAATTTCCCGTTCAAATCTCCCTTCCGCCACCGCCGTTTCCGCTATGGTCTCGCGGTACACCACCTGCGGCTTGCCGACCTTTACCGCCAGGTTGTAATCCTCCGACAGCCGGGTCATGGCAACTTCCAGATGCAATTCCCCCATGCCGGACACGATGGTCTGCCCGGAATCCTGATCGAAGCTGACCTTGAGGGTCGGGTCCTCGTCAGCCAGCTTGGCCAGTGAGAATGCCAGCTTTTCCTGGTCGGCCGTTGCCCTAGGCTCGACGGCGATGAACATCACCGGCTTATAGGTTCCGATGGGCTCCAGCACAATGGGATGATCCTCATCGGTCAGCGTGTCGCCGGTGGTGGCATCCTTCAGCCCGGCCGCGGCAATGATATCGCCCGCCCGCACCTCCGCTATCCGCTCCTTTTTATTCGCGTGCATCTTAAACAGGCGCGCGACTTTTTCCCTGGTCTGCCGGGTGGCGTTATACACCTCCTCGCCGGTTTTGAGAATTCCCGAATACACCCGGAGATAGGTCAGCTTCCGCCCCTCGTCCATGGCGACCTTGAAGGCGATCGCCGAGAACGGCTCATCGCTGCTGCTGCGCCGGTATTCCTTTTCGCCGGTGGCGGGATTAACCCCTTCCACGGGCGGCACATCCAGCGGGGAAGGCAGATAATCGACAATGGCATCAAGCAGGGGCTGAATACCTTTATTGCGCAGGCTCGCGCCACAGAGCACCGGCACCACGATCATGTCCAGGGTCGCCTTGCGCAGGACTGACTGGATTTCCTCCCGGGAAAGCTCCTCCCCGGAAAGGTACTTTTCCATAATGCCGTCGTCCTGCTCCACGATGGCTTCCAGCAGCAGCTGACGGTGGTGGCGCGCCTGTTCCAGCAATTCATCGGGAATGGGCATCTGCTCAAAGGTGGCCCCCAGGGTATCATCCTGCCATATGAGCGCCCGGTTTCCAATCAGGTCGATCACCCCCTGAAAGCCGTCCTCCTGTCCCCAGGGAAGCTGCAGCGCCACCGGGCGGGCGCCGAGCTTTTGCACCATCATCTCCATGGTATTGAGAAAGTCGGCGCCGGGCCGGTCCATCTTGTTGACAAAGGCGATGCGCGGCACCCGGTACTTGTCCGCCTGGTGCCACACCGTTTCAGACTGGGGCTCCACCCCCTCAACGCCGCTGAAAATGACCACCGCCCCGTCCAGCACCCGCAGCGAGCGCTCGACCTCGATGGTGAAATCCACGTGCCCCGGGGTATCAATCAAATGAATATCGTGCTTGAGCCAGTTCATGGTGGTGACGGCGGAGGTTATGGTTATGCCGCGCTCCTGCTCCTGGTGCATCCAGTCCATGGTCGCTTCGCCATCATGCACTTCACCAAGCTTGTAGGACCGGCCGGTATAAAAGAGCATCCGCTCGGTGACGGTGGTTTTCCCTGCATCGATGTGAGCTATGATGCCGATATTCCTGATGGTGGATAACCTGGGTTTTGCAGCCATCGCTTCCTGGCAGTCTGTTGAACAGCCTGCGGAAAATATTTTTTCAAAAACCTTCCTGCTGGATCACTGTTTTGTCCGGCGCGAACGGATCCCGGCAGTCAAGGTGGCCGGCCAGCGTATCAATGCGCTTCCCGTCCACCAGGATGCCCACTTTGTGCACCTCGCTGAAATTGAGCGCCACCGTATTCACGATTGAATAAACGGTCATGAGTTCGGCGGTGCTGCCCCCCGAATGCGCCGACACCAGTGCGGGGCTGAAGTTGAGCCACGCCACCCGGTCGCCCTCCACCCGCACATCCTTGAGCGCCACCGATTGCGGTACGGTGCGGCCCAGTCCGCCGCGGGGCCCCTTCAGCAGCTCGTTCACCGCCGACGCGATTCGTTCTTCAAGGGAATCGGCTGATGCCACGGAGCGCTGCTCGGCAACCAGGCGTTCACCCTGCTCATCGGCAAAGTAGAGGCTGATGGTGCTGCTCCGCGGCTTGCGGTAGGCGTCGCGTGCACGCTCCGCCGAAGGCCGGTTGAGCGGACCATAGTTGAACCAGGTGTAGGCAGCGGCCGCGGCAATGATAATGATGCCGGTGATGACCCTCCCCCAGGATATTCCCCCGCGGGCATCCTTCCGGTTATCCGATCTGCCGCCCTTTCCCTTGCGTTTGGCTCTTGCCACAGCGGTCGTACTCTTCCCTGCGGGGTGGGTTATATCTCAACCTGCTGCACTTCTTCAACGCCGGTTCCTAAAAAGCGCGTTCCCAGGCGCATGAAGCGGTCGGGTGCGTCCGTGACAAAGAAGCGCGGCGGAACCGTGCTCCCGCCGTCCGCAATCAGGCCGGTCTCCTGCAGGATGCTGCACACCTCGCGCGCCGTTTCGCAGGCGGAATCAACCAACGACACATCAGCGCCCATGAAGCGGGCGATGGTCTCCTTGAGCAGGGGGTAATGGGTGCAGCCCAGGACCAGGGTATCAACGCCCCGCTCCTTGAAAACTCCCAGGTAGCGCCGGGCGGTGAGTGCCTTCAGCTCCTCAAGATATGCTTCATCTGTTGCCGTGTCCCAGTTCTCCTCGGCCAGCGGCACAAACAGCGGGCATGACCGGCTCAACACCTCAATCGACGGATTAATCCGCTTGATCTCCGCCGCGTAGGCATTGCTCCTCACCGTTGCCTCGGTGCCGATGACGCCGACCCGGCCCACGCGGGTGGAGCGGGCCGCCTGCCGGGCGCCCGGCCCGATGACCTCAACGATGGGTATGGAAAGCTTCTCCTTCAAATAGGCGGTGGCGTTGGCCGATGCGGTATTGCAGGCGACAACCAGGAGTTTGATCCCCTGTTTGACCAGAAAAAGCGCATCCTCCAGGGCATATCGCCTGATGGTCTCCGAAGACTTGGTGCCATAGGGAACGCGTGCCGTATCCCCCAGGTACACGAGTTTCTCATGAGGCAGCACCCGGCACAGTTCCTTCAATACCGTCAGTCCGCCGATGCCGGAATCAAAAATACCGATGGATTTTTCCACCGCGGTCAACCTTTCCAAAGGGCAATGATAATCAAAATCCCACCGAGCCATTGGGCATCATGAAAAATAAAAAGAGGATTTTGCGCTTTCATTTCCCCTCACCTCAATCCTCTCCCCCAGAGACTGTGTCACAATGGAGGTGTTGTCATTCCGAACGAATGTGAGGAATCTTATATAATTAATTTTATTATTGTATAAGATTTCTCGGATTCCCTCGAAATGACAAAACATAGATTATGACACAGGCTCCCAAGGGAGAGGGGGTTAAAAAAGGTTCCCTCTACCCTCCAGGGAGAGGGCCAGGGTGAGGGGGGACGTTCCATAGCTATTTTTATGTTAGATGCAACACACTTAAGTGAAGGATAGTAGGGTATTGGCCCCTAATTGTCAAGCAGTTTGCCGCACGGCGGCACGGCAGATTAGCAGCCGCGAACCGGTTAAAATTATTTGCATAATCAGCATGGCTATACTACTATCGTGCCGCCGGTAGTCGTGACCAGTGAACCACCCAGCAGCAGAGCTGCGGGTCATCACAAGCAAAAAAAATCTCCTCCCCCTTGATGGGGGAGGATTAAGGTGGGGGTGAAGATCAAATCGTTTCCCCCTCACCCTAACCCTCTCCCGCCCGGGGAGAGGGTGTGCCATTCATCCCCACAGCAGAGCTGTGGATCTTCTGGCACCTTTTTATAAAAAACTGCTCACAACGATGCAGTGAGATTCGAGGACGCATCGCGATAATGAATGCTGTCGGATTTACCACCACCATACCGTTGGAAATACTCCATGCCGCGCGGCGGGTCGCGGTCGATCTGAACAACCGTTTCATCACCCACCCCGACCTCAAGGATCTCCTGCGAACGGCGGAGCGGGACGGCTTTCCCCGCAATGTCTGCAGCTGGGTCAAGGGCATCTATGCGGTGGCGCTCCAGCTGGAGATCCCCGAGGTGATCGCCGTGACCCAGGGAGACTGCAGCAACACCCAGGCCTTGATGGAAACCCTGCAGTGGAAGGGGATCACCACCATCCCCTTTTTTTATCCGTATGACCGGGACCCGCACTTTCTTGCGCTGAGCATGGAAAAGCTGATGCGCCATTTCGCGGTGGATGATGAGCAGTGTCTCACGGCAAAGCATGAGCTGGATACCATTCGCAGGAAGGTCCATCGCATTGATGAGCTGACCTGGAGGGACAACTCCGTTTCCGGCTGGGAGAACCACTACTATCAGGTGTCGACCAGCGATATGAACGGGGATTGCGCCGCGTTTGATGCGGAGACGGGGCGGTTCCTGGAGTCCCTCTCTGAGCGGCGGCCGTATCACGAGGATGTGAGGCTCGGGTACATGGGAGTACCGCCCCTGATCAGCGACCTGTACGGCTTTATCGAAAGCCTGAACGCCCGGGTCGTGTTCAATGAAATGCAGCGCCAGTTCAGCATGCCCCATCACACCCGGTCACTGGTGGATCAGTATCTGCGCTATACCTGCCCCTACGACATTTTCACGCGTATCGCCGATATCAGGCAGGAGATCAATACACGGAAGATTGACGGCATGATCCATTACGTGCAGTCATTTTGTTTCCGCCAGATCGAAGACCCCCTGTTCAAGAGATCCCTCGCCATCCCCACCCTGACCATCGAAGGGGATCAGCCGTCGGCCCTGGACAGCAGGAACAAAATGAAAATAGAGGTGTTCGTTGAAATGCTGCGCCTGCGCAAGGCCCGCCATTCCTGACCGGCGCCCTTCCGGATACTGACGTCGCCTCTCAGAAACATGAGCACAAGTGTATTGGAGGGGCGTATTCCGGTACTATCTTTTAAATACAGGTGGAGGGCCATGCTCCGTCATGGCCGCAATACCTAATCGGACAAATCCAAGGGCGACCGGCCGGTCGCCCCTACAAGGAAAATCTTATTGTTGTGTTGTATTTTTCGTTACTATAAATGTTCTGCCTGCAGGCGCGGGTGGCTCATTTTATGCCGATGAGCCTTCCCACATAGCGCATATCAATCGTCTTTCTGACCAGGTCGGCCAGCCGGTCAAGCTGCTGCTCCTTAAACGCGGCATATTCAAGCGCTGCCGGGCCGGCGTCGGTCCCGGCCCCATCCCGCTGCAATCCCTCAATGAAGCGGCGGCGAAATCCGTCATTGTCAAACAGGCCGTGAATATATGTCCCCCAGATTCTGCCATTCTGCGAAACAGCGCCGTCAGAATGAAGACATGTTTTGCCGGACCGGCTTCGAATCAGGAAGCGGCTTTTCTCGCCGCGAAGCACGGTCCTCCCGGCATGAATTTCATATCCCATCAGCCTTTCATTGATCCGGCTTCCGTCCCTGCCCCCGCTCGAGTCCTCCGCTTCCACCTGGAAGGTGGCCTTGCGCCGCAGAAAGGAGGTTGACATGGAGAGCAGCCCCAAGCCTTTCATTTCCCTGCGGCTGCCCTCCACGCCGAACGGGTCCTTGACAACGGTTCCGAGCATCTGGAAACCGCCGCAGATGCCTATTACCGTACCCCCCCGATTATAATGCCGCCGAATCTCATCCCCGCATCCGCTTTGCATCAACCAGGAAAGATCGGCGATGGTGTTTTTGCTCCCCGGTACAATGATTGCATCACAGTCATTCAGTTCCTTCGGCTGATGGACATAGCGCAGCGCTACCGCAGCTTCCTTCTCCAGCGGTTCAAAGTCGGTAAAGTTTGAAATGTGCGGAAGGCGTATGACGGCGATGTCCACAGCGCCCGTCGCACCCGAGCGTTTCCTGTCCTCAAGCGACACGCTGTCCTCATCGGGTATGACAATATCCTTGAAAAAAGGAATGACCCCCACCACCTTCACCCCGGTTTTCCGCCGGAGAAAGGTCAGGCCCGGGGTAAGCAGGGAGGCATCGCCGCGAAATTTGTTGATCACAAATCCCTTGACCATCTGCTGCTCCCGCGGAGAAAGCAACTCCATGGTCCCGACCAGCGATGCAAAAACGCCCCCGCGATCGATGTCCGCCACCAGCAGCACCGGCGCACGGGCCATGGCGGCAATCCGCATGTTGACGATGTCGTTCTTCTTGAGGTTCACTTCCGCAGGCGAACCCGCCCCCTCAATGACAACCAGATCATACAGGCGGGACAGCCGGGCATAACTTTCCTTGACCGCCTTGAAGGCCTTCATCTTGAAGCGGTGATAGGCGACGGCAGAATAGGTGCCCACCGCCTTCCCCTGGATGATAACCTGCGCCCCGCAGTCGGTCTGCGGCTTGATCAGCACCGGATTCATGTGCACCGATGGCTTGATGCCGGCAGCATCGGCCTGGACGGCCTGCGCCCGCCCTATCTCACCCCCCTCGCCGGTAACAAAGGAATTGAGGGCCATGTTCTGCGCCTTAAACGGGGCAACCCGGTATCCCTGCTGCCGGAAAATCCGGCACAGCGCCGTCACCAGCATGCTCTTGCCCGCATGCGAACCGGTTCCCTGAATCATCAGCGCCCTGGTCATTGCCGCATCACCTATTTCTTTTCGCCGGGAACCAGATCGTCTTTGAAAAGACGCGATGATCCCTCATTGGCGCAGAATTGCCCGCACATGGTGCAGGTGCGCGCGTCGGCAGGCTGACGGCTTTCCCGGATCGCCCGCGCGTCGCCGGGATAGAGCGCGCAGCGGAACTGCCTCTCCCAGTCCGAGTCGCGGCGCGCCTTGCTCATCTCCCGGTCGCGCTCCCTGCCCTTTTCCTTATACTTGTTCATGTCGCCGATGTAGGCGGCAATCTTGGCCGCCTTCACCCCGACGCGCACGTCCTCCTCGGTGGGAAGGGCAAGGTGTTCAGCCGGGGTTATATAGCAGATAAGGTCAGCGCCGAACCGGGCCGAGCTGGCCGCCCCGATGGCCGAGGAAATGTGGTCGAATCCCGGGGTCACGTCGGTGGCCAGCGGGCCGAGCATGTAGTAGGGCGCCTCGTTGCTCATGCGCTTCTGCAGGATGATGTTCGCCTCAATCTCATCAAGCGGCACATGTCCCGGGCCTTCCACCATCATCTGGCAGCCCATTTTCCGCCCCTCCTCGGCCAGCTCGCAGTTAAGAATAAGCTCCTGCACCTGCGCCCGGTCAAAGGAATCATGGATGGCGCCGGCGCGAAGCCCGTTACCCAGCGACAGCACCACATCGTACTTTTTCAGCAGCGCCGCCACCCGGTCAAAGTGTTCGTAGAGGGGGTTCTCCTTATTGTTGACCAGCATCCAGTTCACCATCGACGCCCCTCCCTTTGACACCAGCCCGCCGTAGCGGTACCCCTGCTTTTTCAGCCGCTCGATGGTGTAGAGATTGATGCCGCAGTGGATGGCCATGAAGGAAATGCCGTCGGCGCACTGCATTTCGATGATGTCAAAGAGCATCTCTTCGGAAAGCTTTGCGGGCTCCTGATACCTGCGGGCGGCTTCACAGAAGGCCTGGTACAGGGGAACGTTGCCCACCGGGATTGACACCGAAGCGATGACCTCCCGGCGGATCCGGTCGAGATCGCCGCCCACGCTCAGCTCCATCAGCGTATCCGCGCCGCACTCCTCGGCGGCCCGCGCCTTCCGTACCTCCGCCGCAATGTCAACAATGTCCGATGAGGTGCCGATGCTCGCGTTCACCTTGGTTGCCAACCCCTTGCCGATGCCCACCGGGGAGCAGCTTCCGCCGCGGGCGCCGGCAACCACGATCTTGCCTTCGGCAATCATTGCCCGGACATAGTCCGGCGTCACTTCTTCCTTCCGTGCGATCGCTTCCATCTCCGGCGATATCGCGCCCGAAACGGCGGCATCCAGAATTGTCGTCATGGAGTTCCTCCTTGAACAATGCAAAACAGAGTAGTAGTAACTGCGCTGTGGATGATTGCAAGCCCATGCCTTCGGGCATGTCAATTTTGTAATTGTCGCTCAGCGAAAGTTGTCATTCCGAACGAATGTGAGGAATCTTATATAATTGATTTCATAATTTTATAAGATTTGTCGTATTCCCTCGAAATGACAAAAGAAGGATTATGCCACAGTCTCTTATGGGCAGTGGCAGACCAGTGTCGCAACATGCTTATTGCAATTTCAGCCCGCGGTCGCATCTGTTTTTCTCGCCACGACAAGTGATGTGCCCAGGCCGACCGGCAGCACCCGCAGTTCTGTCGCTCCCAGTCGTTGCAGCAGTTTCGTAAGCTCCTCCACCCGGTAGCACTTGCCGCGGGGCGTTCCCACCAGCATGGCAAGGTTAAATAGAGCGGCATGGAGATGATCCCGGCCATCGGTGTTGAGCAGGTAGTCATGTATAACCAGTTCACCGGGTGCAGCCAGCACCTGCCACACCTTGTTTACTATCAACTCAACCTCGCTGTCACTATAAATGTGGATCAGGTTGGAAAGAAAGACCAGGTCGTAACCATCACCGGGGACAGGCTCCTCGAGTATCTGGCAGACGTGACAGGTTATGCGATCCTGCAATCCCGCTTCTCTGACGCGGGTGCGAGCCGTCGCAAGTGACGGTTCCATATCGATGAGCGCAACCGAAAGGTGCGGATTGAGCCGGCTGAAGGCAATGCCGTAGCGTCCCGGCCCGCAGCCCACATCGAGCATGCGCCTGAACCCTGCAATCCCGATGGCATCGGCTATGGCAGCCGCTTTTGCCGACGCGCTCTCATCCATGGCCGCCAGATAATCCCTGAGCCGACCGGGATACTCCTCAAGGTATTCCGGCGCGGGCGATGTGGCCTTACCGCTCTTTACCCGCTGGCCCAGGTCTTCCCAGAATGGCCACAGATTCGAGGCATGCCGGATGAACTTTCCGCAGTACTCCGCGCCCCCCTCCACCAGGCAGCGGGAAGCAATGGCCGCATTGCGGTAACCGCCGTGCTGCACCTCCACCAGCTGCATGGCAACCAGCGCCGTCAGCAGCCGGCTGACCGCAGACGCGTCAGCTCCCGTTTGCCGTGCCAGCTCCTCCGGATCTCCCGCGCCCTCTTCCAGCAGGGTGAAGATTTTAAGATGCAGGGCGGCAAAGAGAACCTGGGAAACCTGGTAGCCCAGGGCGAGCCCGGTAATATACTCCCTCGCTTCAGTCATGGTGTTCCGCTGCGCTTGCCGTGCCGGCCAGTGTATCGCCCGAAAGCGCCTGATCAATAGAGGAAAGCGACGCTTCAATAAACCGATCCTGCTGTTCCTGCGTCGATACACTGCCGTCCCCCTCCAGCCGTTGCAACGCCTCCTCAAACCTGCTCACCAGCCACCGGTTGATCTCGGCCGCGACGCCCGATGACGGCCGCCCATCCTCGCGCGCATAGAGCTTTTGCCAGTAGAGGGGGGATCCCGGAGTATCCATCAGCCGAAGGAGATGTCTGCAGAGTGCTGAAATTATGTCGGTGCAGATCTGTACCCGTTCATCCCGAAACCGGTAATTGCCGTGATAGGGCCCTTCGGGAAGCGTCAGGAGTCTTCCCTCATCCCGCAGCCGCGCATACAGGCGGGTGCCCATTAATGCAACGCCCTGGTGGTAGAGCAGGTCGACGCTCGCCGTGAGCCGTTCGAGCAGGTTATTGGATTGCAGGAAGGAAAAATTCGAGCGCACCTCCTCCATCGTCGAGTCGGGCTCGAACATGATAAAGCCGATGTGCGGCTCTATGCCATACCTGCGCAGCAGTGCAATCGCGGCCGTGTTCTGTTGCACCGATGCCCTCTTGTTGATGCGCTCCAGGCAGCATGGCGAACCGCTCTCAATGCCGAGGAAGACGTCTCGCAGGCCCGCCCGCACCAGCCGGCCCAGTGAACGCTCCCGTACATCGTTCGCCCGGCACTCAAGCCCGAAGGAAAGTCCCGCATCATCTTCGAGACACTCGGCAATGGCCTCCGCCCGCCTCTGGCCGGATTCCCCCGGGCCGAAAAAATTTGCGTCAACAAAATAGAGGTACTTTGAGGAAAGCCGGGGTAGTAGCGCCTTCACTTCGGTATGGATATTAGCCGGAGACCTGCCCCGCCATGACGGCTTGCCGCCATAGAACGCATTGATATGGCAGAAGGTGCAGTCTCCGTAACAGCCCCGGCTCCCCAGTATGGCGCCGCCGCACCGCGCAAGCCCTGCCCGGGTGCGGTGGGGAAACGGCAGGGAATCAAGATCGCGGATGGCATCGCGCGGCGGATTGACCACGCATGTCCCGCCCCGCCGCCACACCAGTCCCTTAATCCGGCTGAAATCAGCATTCCCGCTGCCTGCGTGAAAACAGACCTCAAGGAACGTCTCTTCCGGCTCTCCCCTGACGACCCCGTCAATGAAGGGGCAGGTGCGCATCAGGTGGTCGGCGGCAAAGGTCGGATACAAGCCATAGGCTATGACCGGCGCGTTCGTGCGGGCGGCAATACCCTTCAGCATCGCCACAACAGCGGGGGTATGCTCCCAGCTGTACACGAGATGCACGCCGATGATATCGCCGGGCATGCCCGCAACCGCGTCAACCGTCGCGGTGAAATCGTCCGAGCCGGAATCGGCCTCATACAGCTCCACCTGCATGCCGCGGCTGCGGAGCGATGACGCCAGATACCCGGAGATCAGCGAAGAAGAAAGGGGCGCATTCGCGATCGTGTTAAAATGGAGGGCGGATCGACCTCGCGGATGTTCGATCAAGACAACATTCATCTGCGTTCAACGATTGCCGGGAGCGCAAACGCTCCTGCGACACGATTCCACAAATTGCTGTGCGTAGTTGCTGTTTGAACCGAAGTGAATATGCACATACTGGGCGAGCACATTTTTATACCGGAACCCCTCACGCTCCGCCCTGCCGCCGGCGCCCCTGGCGACGCTGAACCCATCTCCCTTCAATGGGCCGTCGCCTGCAAGCGACGAGTATCTGAACTGGTGCCCTCGCGCACATTCACCCCGGCGGGCGATGATGGTATCGCGAATCGCCCTGACCGTGTGGTACCCCAACCGGGTAAGGCGCCGGTGCATTATCGTGGTATAGGGAAAGACGCCGGTCATTGCATGCATGCTGCCGGTTACAGTGCGTATCCCCTTTCCCAGGTACATCAAACCGCCGCACTCTGCGTAGATGACCCCGTCCTCCTCGGCAAAACGCTTGAGTGCACCTCGCATGCTCCGGTTCGCCTCGAGATCGGGAGCAAACACCTCGGGGTACCCGCCGCCGATATAGATGCCCTGAAGCCGCGGGGGAAGGACGCGGTCGCGCAGGGGGCTGAAGGGCACGAGGGTCGCACCCATCCGGCGCAGCATATCCAGGTTATCCTGGTAGTAAAATGAAAATGCCCGGTCACTGGCAATGCCGATACGCACCCGCGGGGTCAGGGGCGTCACCGCGTCAGCATGACCTCTCACCCGCATCGGTTGTCTTGGAAGCGATGAGCCGGTTCGGAGCAGCAGGTCCAGGTCAAGCGATCGTTCAAAGAGCGCGGCCATGCGGTCAATGAATGATTTTTTTAATCGCACTTCCTGCGCGGTCACCAGGCCGAGGTGCCGCTCGGGAATGGCGAGTGCGTCTTCGGCGGGAAGTGAACCGATGACCGGCATGCCGCAGCGCTCGGTGATGATCGAGGTGAGACGCCTGCAGTGATCGGCGCTTCCCACCCGGTTGAGGACCACGCCCGAGAGCCGTACGTCCCGGCGATAGGTTTTGAACCCGTTGACCAAAGCCGCCACGCTTCCCGACATGCCCCGCGCATCCACCACCAGCACGACTGCCGTTTTCAGCCAGCGCGCAATCTGGGCGGTGCTCCCCTCATCGCCGGATCCGATGCCGTCGAAAAGCCCCATCACCCCCTCGACAACCGCCGCATCCTTTCCTTCACAGTGATGTCTGAAGCTCTCGATGGTATAGTCCCGGCCCAGCATCCAGCCATCCAGATTCCGCGAGGGAAGCCCGCAGACCGACTGATGATGGCCGGGATCGATAAAGTCCGGCCCGACCTTGAAGGGCTGAACGGCAAGCCCCCGCCGCTTCAGGGCGGCCATGATGCCCAGGGCGACGGTTGTCTTCCCCACCCCGCTGTGGGTTCCGGCAATAATCATGGCTTTGGTCGGTGCGCTCATCTCCCTCCCACAACCTGCTTCAGCGCGGCCAGCAGCCGCCGGTTATCCCGTCTTCGCTTCACCGCCACCCGGAGAAAGCGGTTCCCCATGCCCGTAAAGGAACGACAGTCCCGCACCAGGATGCCCTGGCGCGCCAGCTTCTCATAGACCGCGCCGGATGAGAGCCCCCGGCGGGTTATCTGCAGCAGCAGATAGTTGACCGAGGACGGCCAGGGGCGCAATCCCGATAGTGACTGCAGCCGTGTAAAAAGATACTCCCTCTCGGCATCCACAAATCGCCTGGTCGCTGCGGCAAACGTCCTATCCGCCGCGCAGGCAATGCCGATCTTCTGGGCCAGTGCATTGACCGTCCAGGGCTCCTTTACGCGATTCAAATGCCGCACCAGCCGCGATGAACCGACAAGGTAGCCAAGGCGTATCCCCGGTATGCCGTAAAACTTGGTCATCGATCGCAGCACCACGAGATTATTTCGCCGGCGGATTTCCCCGGTAAGCGAGGGACCCGGCGCAAAATCCGCAAATGCCTCATCCACCACCGCCAGTGTCCCATGTTTCTCCGCCTCGCCCAGGATCGCTGAAAGCGCATCCCGCTCCATCAGCGTCCCCGTGGGATTATTGGGATTGCAGAGAACGAGCATATCAACCCGGGAGAGGAGGCCACTCACCGCCCGGGGAGAAACCCGAAACTGCTCCCCTTCCTGCAGTGGAAGCGAACGGACGGCGCATCCCGCCGCCAGCAGGCTCTTTTCGTATTCAGAAAACGTAGGGTTGAGAATCAGCGCCCGGCGGGGTTTGAAAGCGCGGGGTATCAGATATATGAGTTCGGTGGTGCCATTGCCCGCGATGATGTGCCGCGGCCCGCATCCCAGTGATGCGGCCAGCGATTCCCTGAGAGCCGAGCAGTGACTATCGGGGTAGGACGAGAGAAGTGAAACCCCGTTCCGGAGAATGGCGCGGACGGCGGCAGGGCAGCCGAGCGGGTTGCCGTTGGAGCTGAAGTCCACAATGGCGTCTTCCGCAACCCCATAGCGCCGGCTGATTTCCCGGAGATTGCCGCCGTGCTCCTGGATCATGAAAGCGCTCCCCGGTAGAGGAGGCAGAGCAGCAGCATCAGCGCCGAGGCAATGTACATCATGGAAACCGCTTCGGTAATTGATCCTCCGGTCAGCGGCTGGTGCACCTCGCCCAGCAGGGCTGCCTGCCGCGGCACGCCATGGTATGCAGATGGCCCGCCCAGCCGCACCCCGAGGGCGCCGGCCATGGCCGCTTCCGGATAGCCGCTGTTCGGGCTGTGGTGTTTCCGCGCGTCCCGGCGCATCACGGCAAAAGCTCCCCGCCAGTTCCGGCGGGTGAGACAAGCCGCCGCCACCAGCAGTAGCCCGGTCAGGCGGGCAGGCAGGTAATTTGCCGCGTCATCGCAGCGGGCGGAAGCCCACCCCACCTCGCGGTATTGCTCGTCTTTGTATCCCACCATTGAGTCCAGGGTGTTCACCGCCTTGTAAGCCATTGCCAGCGCCGGTCCGCCCAGCGCCAGGTAGAAGAGCGGCGCGACAATGCCGTCAGAGGTATTTTCAGCCACCGTTTCCACAGCCGCCCTGACCACCTCGGGTCGGCTGAGTCCGGCAGTGTCCCTGCCCACCACCATGGCCAGGTTGTTCCGCGCCCCCGCGTCATCGCCCGCGTTGAGGCAGGCACGCACCGCCCCGGCCGCATCCCCCAGCGCCCGGGCCGAGAGGGTGATATAGGCCAGTGCAACCGATGCAAAAACACCAAGGTACTGATGCAGGCGAAAACTGGCGGCAATCGCCATCCATGCAGCGCCGTATACCAGAAGGACCACGCCGGCGCAGAGCACCACGCCCCCCGCTTTCTCACCGATACGGTTGCATACAAGCGACCTCACTGCCCGCTCAACCACGGCAATCAGATTGCCCATGAGGCGGACGGGATGCCACCGCCATTGGGGATCGCCCAGCGCCAGGTCAGCGGCAAAGGCGAGAACGAGACCGAGTGGGCTCATGGGTTCATCCGTTTACCAGTTTGACCACCGGACCGCTGTCGTAATAATCAATGATATTGATGCACCCGTAATCCTGATCCAGGCGGGTCAGGTTCGCCAGATCGAGTTTGAGGGCGTCAAACAAAATAACCCGGTTGACCCCGCCGTGCGCCAGCAGCAGGATGGTGCTGCCCGCCATATCCGCCAGGATGCGGGAAAGCTTCTGCATCACCCGCTCATGGACATCCCTGAAACTTTCCCCGCCATCGATGCGCCGGTGCACCAGGTCCTGCAGGCGCGCCGTGTATTCCTCCGGGTAGCGCTCCATGATCTCCTCCCGGGTCATCCCTTCCCAGACGCCGAGATGGATCTCCCGGAATTCCGGGCAGGCAACCGGTTCGATGCCATGGCAGCTGGCGATAATCTCCGCACCTTTTCTGGCGCGGATCAGGTCGCTGCTGAAAAAGGCTTGAATCTCCTCGCCCTTGAGCCGCTGTTTGATCCGCTCCATCTGCTCAAGACCGTTGCCGGTAATGTCCACGTCGGTCTGTCCGATGTAGCGGTATTCAGCGCTGGCGGTGGTTTCACCATGCCGCGCCAGGTAGAGCCGTGTTCTGGTTTCCATGCAATTATCCCCAGGCAGTTACAATGTAATCCCCACGTTATGCAGGGATACTTCAAGTACTGTGTATGTCAACACCCCATGCGGGTCATTCTGCGGCTCGACCGCAGAATCCAGTTATTCTGTTTTCGTGGATCCTGCGATCAAGTCGCAGGATGACAACTCCTACGTCGCAGGATCATATGCTTATACCCAATCTTCTCACACTTTCATTTCCAAAAAGCAAAGCGCCTGAGAAATCATATTCTCTTTTACAAGCCGACCCACTAGAATCTGGCCGCCAGCAGGATCAGGGCGGCGGTCTCGGCGAGCTCGGTTGCCGCCCCCAGGACATCACCGGTGATCCCGCCCAGGGCGCGCCTGCAATATGCCGCGTAGGCGCGGCATCCCGCCAGGATTACAATCAGCGTAACCGCTCCCTTGATGGCAAAAAGATAATACCCGCACGCCGCCACCAGCAGGGAGGTGCATACCGCCACCGTCAGGGTAACCTGACGGGTAAAGGTAAAACCGACCCCGCGGCTGAGTCCGGCATATTCGGAGCGGCAGGCAACCAGCACCTGCGCCCACCGGCCGATCATCGGCACCAGCAGGAATGCCCGGTATTTCAGATTCCCGGACAGGGCCAGCAGCGCCCCGTATTTGAGCATGATCACCAGGATGACGCAGACGGCGCCGATCGCGCCGATGCGGGGGTCCTTCATGATCCGCAAGCGCTCTTCCCGGTCTTTCCCTCCGGCGATGCCGTCAGCCGTATCCGCCAGGCCGTCAAGATGGATGGCCCCGCTCAGGGCGGCCAGCAGCGCTATACTCAATCCGTCAGCAACGCTTACGGGCAGCGCCGCCGCCAGCAGCCGGTGCGCAGCGGCAAGGCACGCCCCCATGCACAGTCCCACCAGGGGGAAATAGCGCATGGATCTCCCCACTTCCTCGTCGCTCATTTTCATCCGCGGTGCGAGGGGAATGCGGGTAAGAAACTGTACGGCAATAATGAAGGAGCGCATCAGTGAATGGCCTTTTTGACCCCTGCCTCCTCAAAGGTGAGCACCTCGCGCAGCACCCTGATGCCCGCTTCGATGACAAACATCCCCAGCGCGGCGCCGGTGCCTTCGCCCAGCCGCATCGACAGATCCAGCAGCGGTTGCAGCCCCAGCCACTCCAGTATGATGCGGTGGCCCGCTTCCGCCGACCGGTGCCCGGCAAAGAGGTACTCTCGAATGTCCTGTTTCAGGGATACGGCCACCAGGGCGGCGGCGCCCGAAATGAACCCGTCAATGACCACCGGTATGCGGTTGCACACGGCGCCGATGATCAGGCCGGCAATGCCCGCTATTTCCAAACCACCGACTTTTGCCAGCACATCCAGCGGATCCCCGGGATCGGGTTGGTTAAGGGCGATGGCTTCACTGATCACCTGCGCTTTATGCCGGAGCATGGCATCATCAAGGCCGGTCCCCCTCCCGGTGACCTCATCCACCGTATGACCGGTTACGACGGCGGCTATGGCGCTGCTGGCGGTGGTATTGCCGATACCCATGTCCCCGGTCCCGATCAGCGTCACATCCTTTGAAGCCAGGTCTTGTGCGATCTCCACCCCGGTGAACAGCGCGCGCAGCGCCTCGTCCCGGGACATGGCGGGAGACTTTCTCATGTTCCGTGTGCCGTGGGCCACCTTCCGAATGAGCAGTCCATCCTGCGGCTGCAGGTCAACGGCAACACCCACATCAACCACCAGCACTTCCGCCCCTATCTGACGGGCAAGCACATTGATGCCCGCCCCGCCGCGAACAAAATTATAGACCATTTGCGGGGTAACCTCGCCGGCAAACACACTCACCCCTTCTTTCACCACCCCGTGATCGCCGGCAAAGACGGCTACGGCCTTCTTCCCCAGGGAGGGAGTGAGGGTCCCCCTGATGCCGGCAACCCGCTGCGCGCACTCTTCCAGCCTGCCCAGGCTGCCCCGGGGTATGGCCATTTGATCAAGGCGCTGGCGGGCCTGCAGCAGCAGGGTCCGGTCAAGCGGCCGTATGGCGTCCAGCATTTCAGTGAGTCGTTTCATGGTTAAACCAGTGATCAAACAAATGGCGCAGACGATGCGCCCTTTACCTGCAGCGGAATGCCGGCGACGAGAAAAAAGACCTCATCCGCCGCCCGGGCCAGCTCCTGATTGGTCCTGCCCAGAACATCACGGAACAGGCGGGACAGCCGGTTGTCGGGCACAATGCCCATGCCCGTTTCATTGCTTACCATAATGACGCATGCCCTGGAAGCCCTGCAGCGCGCCAGCACTGCTTCTACTTCCTGGAGGATCTCGCTCTCAGAGGCGTCCGCCAGCAGCAGGTTGGAGATCCAGATCCCGATGCAATCTATGAGCACCACCTCGCATGCTCCCTCGCAGCCATCCAGCGCCTGCGGCAGCCGGCGGGGCTCTTCGATGGTATGCCAGCCGGCCGGCCGCTCCCTGCGGTGCTTCTCTATGCGCTGCTTCATTTCCTCGTCGCCGGCCTGGGCGGTGGCAATAAATACCTTCCGGCCGTCCCGGGCGCTCGCCAGCGCCTGGGCAAAGCTGCTTTTTCCGCTTCTCGCTCCGCCGATGACCAGGATTACACCGGATGCCATGGCACCTTCCACAAAAAAACCAACCTTATGAAGGTTGGGTGAAGAACTGCGGCCTGCAATGGTACCCTTCCCCTCGGAAGGCCTGCAGGGTTCATGCGTTGCGCGATGCGTCCGGCGGGTAAGCTCTCCATAACCGCACCCGCTTATTCTGCATGAGCAGCGATTTAAAACCCTGATTATAGCTGTTGTTGTATACTGTATGGCCTATGCTTTGTCAAGCGATTTAACCGTCATGAACCCCTGCCCGGCTTCGTCTTGACAAACAGATGGCATCTTGTTAGGTTCATTCTATTGTCCGTGTGCAGGTAAACTCCTAACCGGAACGAGAGCGCCATGAATGAACCGAGCATACAGGTCAACATACCCTACCGGATGCTTTTAAAAAATCTCGATTTTGTACTCGAGAAAGGGATCAATCCGGAAATTTATTTCAGCGGGGAGGTGCTGGACACCTGCCGGGAAGAGGAGATGCGCAGGGTGGCCGAAGCGCTCCACTCTCACGGCCGGACCATAACCGTTCATGCCCCCTTCATGGATCTCAGCCCCGGCGGGGCAGATGCCAAAATCAAGTCTGTAACCATTGAAAGGCTGCATCAAACACTCACTGCCGCATCCATTTTTACACCAGACATGATTACCTGCCACCCGGGGTACAATAAGTGGCTTTTTGACGGGGACATCCCGTTCTGGCTGGAGAGCAGCCTCGCAACCTGGCAGCCCATCGTTGACCGGGCGGCACAACTCGACTTGCATCTCAACCTGGAAAATGTCTTTGAAGAGGAGCCTTCAGGTCTTAAGCGGCTGATTGAAAAGATCGGCTCGCCGCATCTGGGCTTCTGCTTTGACCCCGGCCACGTCAACCTGTTTTCCACCGTTTCCATGGAGGACTGGTTCAGCGCCTTGGGAGGGCATATGCGAGAGGTCCACCTGCATGACAATCGTAAAACCGCCGACGATCATCTGCCGGTGGGAGACGGTGAGATTGATTTTGCGCTCTTCATGCGGCTGGTGAATGACTACCGGGTATCCTTGATCTATACCATTGAGCCCCACCGGATTGAGGATCTGGAGAGAAGCATGGAGCGATGTCACTATATGCTGGCGGGAGGAGGTCTGAAGTGAAGCTGCCGGAGAATGTAATGCGTAGCGTGGATCCTGCTTATTCGTTCATCCCTTCATGCGTATGGCGATCATGCGCGGGGCTGGGCTGTGAACCCGACATCGATAACGATGGTTCCGGCGACCGGTCCCTGCCGCCGGGGTGGTCTTTCAATTCTGCTTGACGATTTCGCCTTCTTCGCATTTCAGCAGGTCATCAATTTTTTCCTTGTCAAACCGCCACCTGCTCCCGATCTTGAATCCGGGTATCTTGCCTTCATTGGCATACTTGTATATGGTTACCTCGGTAAGCTTTAAATACTCTGCCAACTCCTTGGTGGTTAATATCTTACTCACAAGTGCCTCCCTGGATAAAAACAGTTCGTGCGTAGTTGCCCCGTTCAAGATTCATCAATCCTTTGCAATATGAATATCTTTTCGGCAACCTCTATAAAAACTTGAGAAAAACCATAAAAAACCCCCTGTCGCGTTGCATCCCTGCCGCCGGACAAGGAAAAACCCGGCTTTCCTGCTGTACGGGAAGTCGGGTTTACTGTGCTGCAAGTCCCTTATATTGCTGCAATAAATTATGTGGCGCTCAGGCGGTGATCACAAGAACGGCCTACGTCCTGCTTTCCGTTTCCCACCAGGCTTTCCATTGGGCAACGATGTCCTGATGAACCGTTTCCGGGGAAGGCTGCGTTGACTGGAACGACTTATCGGTTATCCTTTTCAATGCCGCAAGCGCTCCCTTGACCACTTCCTGGTCTCTGTCGTCAAGTGCTTTAATAAGATAGGGGACGGATGATTGATCCTTGATGTCTCCCAGCGCGTAGGTCGCCACCTTTCGCACCAGGGCCGATGTGTCCGACAGCGCTCCCGCAATATAGGGAATGAGGTCTTTCTTTCTCATCCAACCAAGATAGATCAGCGCCCTGCGCCGGACATCCGGGTGCGGATCCTGGAGCGCCTTGATAAGCTGGTCCGCCACCATGTCGCCACCGCACTTATAGATGCCCCGCAGCGCCCCCAGCCTGACCCGGAAGCTGTCATCTTCCATCGCCTTGACAAAGGCATAGCCGAGAGTCTTCTCGCCGATTTTCAGCAGGGACTCTACCGCCTCAATCCGCACCTTTTCACTTCGATGGTTGAGCATCCCGATGATCGCGGTCGGAATCGCCTGATATCCAGATGCTGCCGGCTCCGTCCGGTCTGTGAAGGCGGATTCATACACCAATTCTTCCGCCCCGCTATCGGACTGATTGGCCCCGACCTGCTCCTCGCCGTTATCCTTTCCTGACATAGTTTCCTTATCCTCTCTGGTGTGACCGGCGGCGTCTAACGCGTCCTGCCGTTGATGGGAGCCGCCGCGGCGTTCCGCCTTCGTTCGCCGCCTGCGTCCGCCCTGGATTTTCTTCATGGTGGCGACGCCATCCGCTTCGGTCATGAACTCCCCTCGCCCTATGGCCGGGAGCAGGCATTGTCCCCTGGCCTTCAATCCTCCGACAGTTCAAGCCGTCCGGCCGATGGTCCCTCGCTTTCGGCAAGGGCGCCGGTGATGCTCTCGATGGCCTCTTTCAGCTGCTGCACTTCCTCTTCCAGCTCCTGCTTTTGCGCCCCTGTCCGCTCCAGCGTGTCATTCAGCTCCTGGATCTTTTCAAGGGCCTCGGTCCGCTCATCTTCAACCGTCCGGAGCTCCATCTTCATTTCGTCCATGACCGCAAGCTGCGCCTTCAATTCCTCCACATCAGCGGTCAGGTCCTCCTTCTCCTTCCTGGTCCGGTCAAGCGACACCAGCGCCGACTCGAGGTCGGACTGCAGGGATTCCTTGAGGGTCTTCTCGGTATCGATTTCCGCTTCCAGGATTTCGATCCGGCTTTCCGCGTCATCTCCCCGCTTCATTTCCTCCCGCAGTTGCTCCCTGAGCGATTCAAAATCCTTGACCTCGTCTTCCAGATCGGCAATCCGCTTCCGGTATTCTTCACATAAATTCTTTTCATTTTCAAGGTCTTTGAGGATGCTCTTTAAATCCATTTCCAAAGCATCCTTGAGCGATGCGCTGGTCTGCAGGCTTGCCTCCAGATCACCCAGCTTCTCCTGGCTTTCAGCCTGCTCTTTTCTGGCCCGGGCCAGGTCTCGCTTGACCATTTCCAGGGACTCGACCTTCTCCTCCAGCAGTCCGGCACGATTCTTGATATCAAAAATTGTTCGATCACGTTCTTCCAGCGTTTTCGTGACGTTTCTCAGCTCTCGCTCAAGCGATTCCTTAGCCCCGATCAGGTCCTGCAGACGGGATTCGGCAATCTTTAACTTGTTGAGATCATCCTGGTGTGACTTGTCATTCCATGCAATTTTATCCTCCAGCAGCCTGATTTTACCCTTCAGATCCTCCTGGGTTTCCCGGTCGTTGAGCAGCGTATCCTTGGCGGTCGCCAGCTCCGACTCCAGACTCCGCCGCTGTTCATCAAGCGACGTGATTTGACCCTCCAGGGACTTGATCTGCTCAAAGGCGTCGGCCTTCTCTTCCTCGCTGTATTTAAATTCGGCCTTTACCCCCTGAAGCATTCCCTTCAGGTTGTTGACCTCCTCAAGCAGGTTCTTGCGCGCATCGCGCAGCTCAAGCAGTTGCGCATTGGCTTTTTTCAAATCGCCCGACAGCTTGTTGCGCTCCTTGGTGACCATTTCCAGCTGGGATTCGAACTTCTGAATTCTGGTCAGGGTGTTGCTCTTGAAATCGTTTATCCAGCCGAGCGTCTTGCCGCGCCTGTTTTTATCCGCGGCGAGCGGATCACCCTGCGAGACGTCCTTTTTGGGATTGCTCTCTTCCATCTCGTTCTCCTCTTCAAAAAAATTTAGAACATGCGAAGCGATCGACGTATAAACTGCTGGTTCCGTGCATGAGGCAGGGGAAGGATATGGTGCGCACAAGTGCGGCGAGAACAGCATCCCTCCTTTTTGCACACTATATACCGACTTGCCTCTTTTGACAAATATTTTCTCTCTCATCTTAAAAAGATCTGCCCCGCAGGAGCCGCTGATCGGCGCTAAATCTTTCTTTACAACCGTTCGCGCCCATGATAGGGTACTTTCGGTCTCACGAGGGGCAGAACCCATGGGCAATGCGCATTGACCGTCATGATCAGCAGCACACCCCACCGCAACCACACTCATATTCATCCATCTTCCTCGCATGATTAACCTGCGTCCGCTCGGCACCCTCGGCATTGCAGTTTCAGAAGTTTCATTCGGCGGCGCCGCCATCAGCGGCGAAGGACGGGGCTACGGATTCGGCCACATCGGAGACGAGGAGTCGGCGACACTGCTTGCAGCATGCTTCGACCGGGGCATCAATCTGTACGATACCGCGCCGGTGTACGGATTCGGGCTTTCCGAAAAACGAATCGGCAGGGCCTTCCGGAACAATCGGGATCAGGTCATTATCGTTTCCAAAGGCGGCATCGTCTGGGATGACCGGAAGCGGATTAGGATCGACAATCATCCCCGGGTCATGCAACGCATGCTTGAACAGTCGCTGAAGAATCTGCAGACTGAGTACATAGACCTGTACATGATCCACTGGCCTGACCGGCACGTGGACATCCGGATGCCGATGGAATACCTGAGCCGCGCCCGGGATGAAGGGAAAATACGGGCAATCGGCCTGTGCAACGCGGGTTGCGATGATATCAACAAGGCCTTGGAAATTGACGCCGTCGCAGTGGTCCAGAATGAGCTGAATCTGTTCAACGCCTCGGCATTCAATGAAATCCGGGAGCTGCTCAAGAGCAAAAACGCCGGATTCTTAAGCTGGGGCACGCTGGACAAGGGCATTCTCACCGGCCGGGTCACCCCGGCAAGGACCTTCGATGACGCCGACGCCCGCGCCTGGGCGCCGTGGTGGAAACAGGAGGATCGAACACCCAAGTACCGGGCCATGGAACAAATAGGCGTGCTGCTGAGCGAGAGCGGGCACTCCGCACTGGAATTGGCGCTGGGGTATGTGTTACAGTTTAGCGAGGTAAGCGCCGCTCTCTGCGGGATAAGAAACAGCGATCAGCTGGCAGCCGCGACTGAGGCGCTCGCCCATCTCCCGCCGCCCGAGATCATTGAAAAGGCACACGCGATCGCCGATGCGACCCTGCAGCGCTATCGCGCAGAAAAAGTGGACAAGCCCTAAGCAGTCGTCTGTTTAGCGCTTGCATGACCATAATCATTTTCAAGGTGACCTCATGAAACCACACGCGCACTGCAACCGATCGAAGATTCCCGCCATCCTCTTCCTGTCGCTTCTCATATTCCCGTATCTAGCTGTCTGCCCGGCAGGGGCGGATCCCCAGCCGGCTGCCGCTGACGCCGACGGATTCAGCCTCAAAAGCACCGAAGGAGAAACCGTCTCGCTCAAGGACTACCGGGACAAGAAAGTGGTGCACCTGATGTTCTGGGCAACCTGGTGTCCCCATTGCCTCCTCGAGATGACGAGAATCAAAGATCTCTACAAATGCATGGACACCGCGCATTACGAGCTGCTGGCCATTGATGTGGGCGTCAATGACACCCTGTCGCGCATCAAAAAAATTCAGAGCCAGTATCAAATCCCCGGCAAAATCCTGATTGATGGAAATGGCGAGGTGACCAAGAAATACGGCATCATCGGCGTGCCCTACCACATCATCATCGGCAAGGACGGAAGCATCCTAGCCCGATTCAATGAACTGCCGGCCGACTGCGTGAACCATTTCAAGAAATTCCTCCCACCCGAAGGCGGGGTGTAACCTGTTTTTTCCATCATGCGGGCCCGCAGTGCAGGCACTCGCTTTCAATTGCACGATTTACTGTTGATTGCATCTGTGCCGCCTGCCCCAGGGCCTGAGCACTCATAATCCAGGGAGATTTGTATGACCGATCAGCATAATCGATTTAACGGGAAACATGTCATCATAACCGGGGCGGGAAGCGGCATCGGGCGCGGCGTGGCGCACCGCTTTGCGTCGGAGGGGGCCCGGGTGGTGGTGGCGGACATTGATCAGCAGGGCGGCAGCGGCGTGGCGCGGGAGATCACCGCCACCGGGGCGTCCGCCGTTTTCATACCGGTGGATGTAACCAGCGAAGATTCCATCAAGGCCCTTGTCGTTCAGGCCGTCAAAACCTTCGGGCCGGTGCACGTCGCCGTTTCCAACGCCGGGGTATCGGAGACGCAATCCTCGGCGCTGGAAATTTCGTCTGACCAGTGGGATAAGGTTTTTGCGGTCAATACCAGGGGCTCATTCATGTTCTGCCGGGCGTGCGCCACGGCCATGATGGAACATGACATCAAAGGTTCCGTCGTCACGGTTTCCTCCATCATGGGCCGGGGGGCAAAAAACATGACCGGCGCCTATGCCGCTTCAAAGTCGGCGGTGATCATGTTCACCAAGTCCCTGGCCAAGGCAGTCGCCCCCATGGGAATTCGGGTGAACTGCATTGCCCCGGGGATGGTCAGAACAAATCTCTACCGGCCGGTGGAAACTGAGATGATGATGGAACGGGACAGCTTTGTACCCTGGATCATCGAACAGTGCGTCGCGAGCGGTCAGCTGCTCATCGGCCGTGAGGGAACCCCCGAGGACATGGCGGCAGCGATTGCCTTTCTCGCCTCCGAGGACGCCTCCTACATCACGGCGCAGGTATTGTGCGTGGACGGAGGCATGGACTGGTGCTGGTAGACGGATGACGTGTGATATGTTTTTAGTAACGTTCGCAGGGGCGCATAGCAATACGCCCCTATTGTTGTGAACACCTCTATGATTGAAAATGTATTTGATTCCTGTTCCCCTGAGGGACGAGACCAAACATGAAAAGGCATAACAGTCAATTTATTGCCCCCTCACCCCATCCCTCTCCCGCAAAGGGGAGAGGGTGTTCCTTTATTCCCTCTCTTAATAAATACATTGGGAAAAACAAATAATTCCCTCACCCCACCGGGGGAGAGGGTTAGGGTGAGGGGGAAAATCTGTTTGCGAACTAACTGTACTCCGGCACAAAAACATTTTTGGCCCGGCGGGCGGCAACCGCTGATTCATAGAATGCATACTTGCGCACCGCCTGGATCAGCTTCATCAGGCTTATCCCCCTGATCGTTCCCCCCGGCCGGTTTTCCAGCATGTCGGCGGTTGTCTCGTCTATGCTGAAGTTGCCCGTATCCAGGTAACGGGCATAGCCGGCGGCATCCATCTGAAACACGCCCGCCTCCAGCAGCGCCGCCAGCAGCTCCCCTCCCCTGTCTTCGGCCTCCCTGGTTTCAATGAGATGATCTTTCTCCATGGCCGCGAGCAGATCATCAACTTCCCGGTTCCGGCAGATGACATCATTCCAGCCCCACTCTTCCGACATGGTCTTGCCGAAGGTCACATCGGACAGCCGCGCCGTATATGAGGGATAGCAGAGCAGGCAGCCCAGGTTTAGAGCGGAAAAATTGCGGTTCGCGTCGGGCACCCGTTTCACCGTTCCGTCAAGCAGTTCCACCGCCGGATTCCCATGATCGTAAAACCACCGCTTGAGATCGGACTCGTGCAGATTGATTCCTGCCAGCAGCATATCCACGCCGCGCGGGTTGTTGCTGAAGAAGCAGGTGAGGCCGACCAGGAACCGGATATTGCCCACCAGCTCCTTGCACCGTCTGCCCGCCGGTGTATTCTCACCGGCCAAAAACTGCGCTTTTCTCAGCGCCTCCATGTGGCAGGCATTGCCCACCACTGCCACCCGATCACCCGGCACCGGCAGTTGCGCCAGCAGAGGATTGACCGTCGGCTTGGTAAAGGCGCATTCGAGCGCCTCCCGCGCATTGAACGCCACCTTCGGCTTCGGATGGGCACAATAGGGAAGATGGTGGGCCCGGTCGGTCAGCAGGGCCGCATCAATCATCCCCTGGTCCAACAGGTAACGGATAAATGCGGTGGTGGTGCCGCCGCTGTACCCGGCGTTGCGCACCGTCTCGTCAGCGGCTCGCGCCAAAAAAATCCGGGTATAGTAGCCCAAAAGCTCATCATGACCGGCTGCCCGGTGTTGTTCCGCGCATCCCGTTTCTATGGCGCTGTAGGGCATCGCCACCCGGGGGCAGGCGTCGTAGCAAATGTCGCAGCCGCTGCAGTCGTCTCCAATCCGCGGGCGATATCCCTCCTCAATGGTGATGGCCCCGACCGGGCACAGCGCGGCGCACATCCCGCACCCGCTGCAGGCCTTGGTTTCAACAACGTGAGCGATTGTATGCATGACCCGTTCCCCCACAATAGTTTTTGCGAGCAGGTTGTTGAAAAAGTAGTTTTTCGCAGGCTGTTCAAAACCATCCAGATGCAAGGCACGCGAAATCCTTTAGGAATGAGGCGTACCTACCAGTACGCTGCCGTGACGAAGGATGAGTGGGTAACGCAGGGGATGGGTGTTTTGCAACCGCCTGCTAGTGTGATGCCTCCAGGTTTTCTATCATGGTAACCAGCGCATCCGGAGGGGTCACCAGGGTAAGCTCATCCGGCAGCAGTTTGAGCGCCCTCCGCCACGCCCGGTCGCTTACGGTAAAGACCGGCTCTTGATGCAGCAACGCGCGGGGCAGGAGCATGCGGCAGGCGCCCATGCCCGCGAAGCCCCTGATCACGCTGCCGGTTGCGTAGCAGTATGCCCTGGTCAGCCAGTGGATCTGCTCGGCGGTGGCCAGGATAATGAACGCATCCGGCTGCGGCACACTCCCCAGGGGCCCCATGAGCATTGCCTTATAGACCTCCCTGAACCCAGGGAACAGGGCCTGCGCCTCGAGCTCTGCTTTCTGCTGAATGGCCTCGGTCGGAAAAATGTTGATGGCGCTTACGTGATAGTCCTCGCTTTCCCGGCGCTGCCCATCGTCCATGATCGCAAGGGCGGGATCAAGGCCGGTGGCCGCGCATCCCAGGAGGCACACGTGGTCCTCGAGGACGGTATAAAATGTTCTGCCCTCCTCCAGCACCTCACCCATCATGTAACAAATATTGTTCTTGTCGCCATACGCCTGAAAGCCGGCCGGCTCCTCCCTGCACTGTCTGAGGGCGATCACCTCTTTGCCGATCTGCAGCTCTTCCTTTAAAGCCCGCCTGATTGAATGGTCATCCATACGGCCTTTCCTTACCGAATCGGAACAAGGGTTATCTCAAAGAGTTTAGGCCACAGCTTGCCGGTTACAAACAAGCGGTCGTTTTCAGCATCATAGGCAATGCCGTTGAGCACATCAACCGGCTGTTCATAGTCCTCCGCGCTCAACAGCCCCTCAAGCCTGATCCAGCCGGTTACCCTTCCCGTCTCCGGATCAATGCGCGCGATGGTATCCGTCTTCCATACATTGGCATAAATCTCCCCCCTGACGTACTCCAGTTCATTGAGCATGCCCACCGGACCGGATTGATCATGGACGTACAGCTGACCCGTCCGCCTGAAGGTCGCCGGATCAAGAAAATACAGGTTTGCGCCGCCGGTGCTCATGATCAGGCGCTTCCCGTCATGGGTAAGACCCCACCCTTCGGTCTCGTAAAAAAATTGCTGCAGGGGTTCAAAGCTCTCCTTGTCGTACACAAAGCCGGTGCGGGAGCGCCAGGTCAATTGCATGATCCGGCCCTGAAAGATGGTGATGCCCTCACCGAAATACTGGCCGGGCAATAGGCGGCGTTTGACCACGTTTCCCGTTTCCAGCTCAACCATGCGCAGGGAGGAGTTACCGTTCAGCCCGGTCCCCTCATAGAGGAAACCGTCCTCCCATACCAGCCCCTGGGTAAACGCGGCGCGGTCATGGGGATAGGTATTCACCACCCGGCAGGTGTACTGCGGCGCGGCGCCATGATTCGAGCATGTCGGGAGGAGGGATGCAACCAGGGCCAGCAGACATAAGCTGAAGCACTTAAGAGCCGGATGTGCCATGCGCGCTTTTTTAGACATCATGATCCGATACGTTGCTCCATAACCGTCGAATCCCCTTGCCCCGTGCAAGGCCGCGAAGCATATAAGCATATGGGATTCCCGCTTTCGCAGGAATGACAGGTAGCGGGTTAATTGTACCCTGTTTATTGCCGGTAAGGCAAATAAAAGTTTGCCGTATGCTCCTGCAGAAAGAAAACCGTTTGACCAATCAGCGACAGTACGATACTCTTTTAAAAAACATACCGTGCGAGGATGACACATATGGATGGAGATGCCGCAGCCCCGGACCTGGTGGAGATTCTCTTTGCCGCCCTCAACAGCCGCGATCTTTCAACGCTAGAGCATCATCTCGCCGAGGATGCCGGGTTTGACTTCCCCGGGCCCGGGCTGATCAGCGGGCGTAAGAAGATTCTGCTCTTCATGAAAATCCTTTTCAGGAAATACCGCCGGCTGAACTTTTCTGTCACCAGAATCATTGTGGGACAGGATTGTGCCTGTGCCATCTGGACCAATGAAGGTGAAGAAAAAAACGGGAAATCGTACAGCAACAGCGGGATTACCTTCCTGCAATTCAGTGAGGGTAAAATCATTTTTCTAAGCGACTATTTTAAAGACACCTCTTTCGCCGGTGGGGAATGACGGCACATCAATGGCATTATTTAATCAATATTATCATCTCGTTAAAAAATTATGGTAAACAATAACATCACTATTATAGCCTTTCATGGCAGCCCCCGCAAGAACAGCAATAGCTCACGCCTGCTGCGGGAGTTTCTCCGTGGCGCAGCCGACCGGCATGCTCACTGTCATGAAATTTTTGCGGACGGAATTACTGTGACCGGCTGCAGGGGCTGCCTCCGGTGCAACCTGATAAAGCGCTGCGCCATAAAAGGCGATGCGTGGGAAGGGCTGCGCCTGAAAATCCTTGAGGCCGATGTGCTGGTATTCGCGTCTCCGGTTTATTTTCATCACCTCTCCGCGCCGCTTAAACAAATCCTGGACCGGTTCCGCTCGTTCATGCACGTGCAGATCACCGGGGACGGGCTGATTCACACCGCCTGGCAGAAGTGGAACAAGCATGTTGTGCTCCTGCTCGCCCAGGGTTCCCCCGACGTTGCCGATGCCCAGCCGATCATCGACCTTTTCACCTTCCTCATCCATGCCCTGGGCCCGGGAAACCGCCTCCACACCGTTGTGGGAACGCGGCTGGCGGTTCCCGGACAGGTATGCATGTCCGGGGAGGACCTTCACGCCCTGTACGCCAGGATGGAACTTCCGCTTCACCTGGCAGACGCCGACTACCGGCGCAATCAGGCCCTTCTACAATCTTGCTACGACTTGGGACGCCGGCTGGCAGAAAAAGAAGAGGGATGACTTGCGGAATTGAGATGCATCTGGTATCTAATTATATCGCGGCGTACAGTCGCTCCTGCCGGATGTATGCCTGATGACAAACACCTGGGTAAAGGGAGGAATGGCCATGAAGACATTGAAACGAAAGAATGCCCTGATTGCATTGTGTGCCGTGTGCATGCTGGGCGCGGTCTGCGTCGCAGTTCAGGCCGGGCCGCAGGGCGTGGATGCCTCATTCATGAGGCCGGGCCACTTCCTGCGCATCATCGACTTCCTGCTCGATCTCGACCTTACCCCGGGCCAGAAGAGCGACCTGCAACAGATCTTCTCTGAAACCCAGGATTTGCTGAAGCCGCTGCTGGCGGACATGCATGACGTACGGTCGGCAATGGATGAGACATTGTTGGCGGAGGACATCAATACGGTGAAGGCCGCATCGCAGATCGAAGAGATGTCCCGGCTCAAGGCTCAGATGACCACGGCAGGCATGAATGCCCTGCTGCAGGCGGCGCAGGTCCTCACCCCGGAGCAGCGTCGGACCATCATCGATGCCAGGGATGAGTGGAAGAGCTGCTTCATGCATGTGCGGAACCTGGTGCTCGGACTTGTGGGCGGCGGCCCCGCTGAGTAGCGCTTCCTTACTTGTATAAAATTCTCGGCTGACCTTCCAGCAGCTGGATCCAGTTGTCGGCGATGCTTTTAAAGGCTTCTTTCACCGGGTTGTGATCAGCGGCGGCAACCAGGGGTTTGCCGCTGTCGCCGCAGGTGACCATCTCCGGATCGAGGGGAATGCTCCCCAGGAAGGGAACCAGCATTTCCCGCGCCGCCTTTTCGCCCCCGCCCTTCTTAAACAGATCGATGGTCTTGCCGCAGTGGGGACAGTTGAAACCGCTCATATTTTCAACGATGCCGATCTGCGGTATCCCCAGCTGCCGGGCGAAGGTGACCGCTTTCCGGCTGTCCAGCAGGGCCACATCCTGGGGGGTGGTGACAATAATGGCCCCGGCCACTCCCTGGATCAGATGGGCAACGCTCAGCGCCTCATCGCCGGTTCCCGGCGGGAGATCAACCATCAGAAAATCGAGTTCACCCCATTCCACGTCGCCCAGAAACTGCCGGATCAGGTTGTGTTTCAGGGGCCCCCGCCATATGACGGCATCGTCCTGGGACTGCAGGAAAAAACCGATGGACATGACCTTGAGCCCGTAGGGGGTGCTGATGGGCGCCATGCCGTCGGTCGCCGACGAGGGGCGCGCATCTTCGATCCCCATCATCTTGGGAATATTGGGGCCGTGAATGTCGGCATCCATCAGCCCGACGTGGTATCCCTCCATGGCCAGGGTCACCGCCAGGTTGGTGGCGACTGAACTTTTGCCCACGCCGCCCTTGCCGCTCATTACCATGCACTTGTGCTTTATTGACGCCATCCGCTGCCGGAGCCGGCCGTGTTCGTGTTCCTCCTTTGTTTCGCTGGAGCAGGTTTTGCTCTTTCCGCAGTCCCTGCACTCCTTCTGCTCATTGCAACTTTCATCCGCCATAGAAGCCCCTTCTTGTGATAGAAACGATGGTTGTATTGTCAGTGCCGGCAGCCGTTTCGCCACAAAGCAGTCAAGCTCCGGCGAGACATGCCGATACCACCTCTGTTGATCGAATCCCGGCTTTTATAATGTTTGACAAAGCCGATATATTTTTTTATGATGTCCTCAGGTTTCCTCCGGCGCACGCGACAGGTCCCCTCATTCGTTTCTTCACGCATGGCTGAAGCACCGAGTGAGGGGCGCACCTTATGATGGTGCGGACGCCGGATGTGAGTCATGCAGGCGCACATCGAAAAAAAGGTATACCCTACTCTTATGCAAAATGCAAATCATACTAACCGTATTACCGTCTCCCTCGATGCGATGGGCGGCGACTTTGCCCCCAAAACCACGGTCGAGGGGGCGGTGCTGGCGGCACGGGAATTGAACATCGCCAGCATCCTGGTCGGCAATGAATCGGTGATCGCCGAGGAGCTGTCCTCCTACGATCATGCCGGGCTGCCCATTGCAATCCGGCACGCTTCCGAAATCATCACCATGGATGAATCCCCTCTCAATCTGATACGAAAAAAGAGGAATTGTTCCATCCGCGTCGCATTTGACCTGGTGAAAAGCGGCGAGGCCCAGGCGGTGGTCACGGCGGGAAATTCGGGAGCCGCCCTTACCGCGTCGCTGTTTGTTCTGGACAACATGAAAGGCATCGACCGGCCGGCCATTGCCACCGCTATGCCCACCCTCACCGGATCGGTCATCGTTATTGACGCGGGCGCCAACACCATCTGCAAGCCCTTCAACCTGGTGCAGTTTGCCCTGATGGGTTCGGTGTACGCCCAATGCCTGTTTGGCACGGAGAACCCGCGCATCGGCGTCTTGAGCAACGGTGAGGAAGACTCCAAGGGAACCAAGTTGACCAGGGAATCAAGCGCCCTGCTTAAGGACAGCGCCCTTAACTACATCGGCTATGTTGAAGGCAAGGAGGTGTTCAAAGGCGACGTGGACGTGGTGGTCTGCGACGGCTTTGTCGGCAACGTGCTGCTCAAGGTGAGCGAGGGCGTCGCCGAAACCATCGTGGCCGCCCTTAAGAATGAAATCCAGAAAAGCATCTCATCCCAATTGGGGTATATCCTGGCAAAAAAGTCCTTCGATGACTTCAAGAAATGGTTTGACTACGCCAATTACGGCGGTTCACCGCTCCTCGGGGTCAACGGGGGGGTCATCATAAGCCACGGCCGGTCCAATGCCAAGGCCATCAAGAACGCCATCCGCGTGGCCAGCGAGCTGGTGGAACAGAAGGTGCTGGAGCGCCTCGCGGATCATCTGAAAGCGAGTCACGATCTCCATACCGTGGGCAAAAAACACGGCCTCTTCGACAAGGTGTTCGGAAAAGATGATCATTAAAAAACTTCCCGGCGGCGCCGCCTCCGGGAAGTTTTTTTCAAGCCTGCCCGCAATGAACCTGCTTAATGGTGCTCCATCTCCTCGCCCCGCTCCCAGGTCCAGTAAATACCCAGTTTTGCCTCCCAGTCCTCCGTATCGTTGGTCAATCCTACCCCACCGCCGAGCCCGACTTCGAGGCCGCGCGCGATTGGAAATATAAAGCCCGAGCGGAGCAGGCTCTCGGTTCCGAACACGCTCTTTGCCGTCCTGCCCTCGATCTCGGCAAACCATTCAACCCGCTCGTGCAGCGGAAACACCGCCACCGCCGAGTAGGTGAACACCGCTTCATGGCTCGACCGGTGTTCCGGGTTGCCGAGAAAATCAACGCCCGCATTGAGATGGGTTGCAAACTTTTCACCATGATATGAATGGATCAGCAGCAACTCGAAGTCGGTTTCTCCGGTGCCCAGGTCCTTGTCATCCTTGGCGGTGGGCAGCTTGACCCCGACCTGCGCCCCGATATCGCCATAATCAAAGTGAAACGGCGAATGCTTGAATTTCAGCTCCACATCTCCGCTGCCCGACGTGCCGTGCACCTCGTCCGAATGGCTGATAAAATCATATTCCCAATCAATCTCAAACGAGGTCCACTTGCCCAGTCCATATACAAACTCCAGCACCGGAAGGCCCAGTTCCTTCTCCCGGCCCCCGTCCTGGGCCATCTCCGCCTCCATGACCATGATCATATTTCCTCTTCCCGGGGCATCAGCATGCTCCGTTTCAAAGGTATGGGAAGCAATGCAAACGGTGGGACCGAATAGTAACAAAACGGCTGACAGTAAAATCACCACATTTCTCATGGCTGTTTTCTCCTCGTCTTGAATGGCATGTCAACGTATGTATGAATAATAAAAAAATTGAATTTGGTAAGAACAAGGACTAGAAAGCGGGGGGAGGACCACGATGCAGGACACCTGCCAGGCATGGCTCAGCATAGCTGGGTACAAAAGCGACGCAGGATGAATATGCAATATCCCTTTCCGCACACATAAAAAGCGCAAGGGCAACAATCACGGCAAAGAAAGGCGGGATAACCGGAATATGCGCATTTCTTAAAAGGGGATTCTTTACATAATGGCAATAAACTATGCCGCTGTCATTATCTATAACGCGGCTATCCCAGTGATTATGGGAAATAACCACCGCCATCCCCGCACAGGCAAATACCGCTATGATTACAATGGAATAGAGCCTAACTCGCTTCATCTTTCACCTTTATTCTATAACCGCGTTACTTTTTATAGACTTACCGTGAGAAAGTCAAGGTAAATATACCGGCATCACCACGCGCCGCCAACTTTAAGATTGCATTTTCTTCTGCCCTCATAGTAGGGTAGCGGCTACTTCACGTTCCGGCAACATCCCCATAGGAGCAGCGTATGCGACAATGCGACCAGGACAACAATGTAAAAGACTGCACCTGCACCTACGCCTCATGTTCGAAGCGGGGCATCTGCTGCGAGTGCGTGGCCTACCACCGATCCCGGCGAGAACTGCCCGGATGCTTTTTCCCGAAAGAGGTGGAGAAAACCTACGACCGCAGTATTGAACGGTTTGTCAAAGCCCGGGCGAAAAACACCTGAAAAAGCCTTGCTAAAAAAATTGTCACTTTGCAAAAAAAAACATTTGATTTCCTTTTTCTTTTGGTTATTATCATTTACCAAAGCGGCTGCGCAAGCGCGCTGAAGAACCTGTTGAGCGGTCAGAGTGAAAACCGACGTGTCGATTGAAGGCCACAATGCAGAACGTACCTAAAAAAATCTTTTTTACCAAGGGTGTCGGGAGGCACAAGGAGGAGCTTCGCTCCTTTGAGCTTGCCCTGAGAGACGCCGGCATCGAAAAATCAAACCTGGTTTCGGTGTCGAGCATTTTCCCCCCGAAATGCAAAATCGTTTCCCGCAAGCACGGTCTCGAAGCGCTGACACCGGGCGAGATAACCTATTGCGTGATGGCGCGGTGCAGCAGCAACGAGTTCAGCCGGCTGATTGCCTCTTCCATCGGCTGTGCCCTGCCCAATGACAAGAACCTGTATGGATACTTAAGCGAGCATCACGCCTACGGACAAACTGAAAAGTATGCCGGTGATTATGCGGAGGACCTGGCTGCCGCCATGCTCGCCTCCACCCTGGGCATCGAATTCGATGACGACAAGTGCTGGGATGAGAAGCAGGAAGTGTACCGCATCAGCGGCAAGATCGTAAGAACCAGCAATATTACCCAGTCAGCCATTGTAAAACACGGCTATTGCACAGTGCTTGCCGCCGCCGTGTTCCTCTTTTAACCATCCCCTGACCTCCCGCCTGCCGCCCGCACCCATTCCGCACTCACGCGGTGTGCAAATGGGTATGCCGGATCGCATAAAAAATGTCCGCTGGTGCCGTGTTAGATCCGGAGAAGGATTGCGCATCTGTTGATGAGTGGCATCACCCCTGGACTGAATGCACGAGAACAGCAGACAGCTCCTCTATCGTCATGTCAGCAACGCATGTTTAGACGGAAGAATCGGCACCAGCGGTAACACGAACACAGGTCTTATGGAGGGACGCGCTCCGTCGCGTCCGCCTATACGCGGCCATGACAGAGCATGGCCCTCCAGCTCCCACTGTCATCCTGCGGCTTGATCGCAGGATCCACGCTGAATGAGATACTCCGTAAAACGCAACACAGAAAAAATCCCATTATTCTCTATTGCGTTAGCGGCACTGAAGTGCGTATAATGGCTCTCAATCATTCCCCGCTGTGTTCATAACCGTTCCCGTGAGGCGCCGGCGTGCAGGTTAACACCTTGAAAGGTATCATTCTGCTTTCGGTTATCGCGATCTGGCAGCTTCTTTCCCTATCATCGCTGTTCGTACACCAGCTCCTCCCCTCTCCCTGGGAAACCGTTTTAAGCATCAAGGCCCTCTCCGTCTCCGGCTTGCCGCAGGGCTACAAACTCATCACTCACATAACCGAGAGCCTGTACCGGGTCCTCTACGGGTTTTTCCTGGCCCTCGCCGTAGCCATACCGCTGGGCATCATGATGGGCTGGTCCAGGGTGCTGCGGGAGCTGGTCACGCCGCTGGTGGAAATTATCCGGCCCATACCGCCGCTCGCCTGGATACCCCTTGCCATATTCTGGTTCGGCATCGGCTTGAAGTCATCCGTTTTTATCATCTTTTTGGGCGCCTTTTTCCCCATCCTCCTGAGCACCGTGTCCGGCGTGCTGTCGGTGGACTCCCTGCTCATCGAGGCGGCGCGCACCCTTGGAGCGCGACGCCGGGACATTTACCTTAAAATTTTGATACCGGGCGCTACACCGGCCATATACACCGGCGCGCGAATCGGCATGGGAATCGCCTGGATGACCCTTATCGCGGCTGAGTTTACCGGGGTGAAGAGCGGCTACGGGCTGGGATACATGATCATGGTCGCCCGCGACATCCAGCGTCCTGATCACATTGTCGCCGGGATGATCATCATCGGCCTCATCGGATACATCCTGGACATCTGCCTGCGGGGAGTTGAGCACGCGATGCTCAGATGGAGATGACCCGCCCAACCAGGCACGATTAATGCGGGTCCCCGTGGTGCGGTCGTGGGAGCCAAACGCTGAAGCGGAACATGCAATGAGCCTTGAACTAACCGGCATTCACAAAGTATATTCGCAGGCCCACTCGGGCGAAACCCTTGAGGCGCTGCGGGACATCAACCTTACCGTTAAGGCAGGCAGCTTTGCCTCCATTATCGGCCCCAGCGGCTGCGGCAAGACCACCCTGCTCCGGATCATCTGCGGCTTGGAGCAGCCCACCCGGGGCACGGTTCTGCTGAGGGGCCGGCAGATCGACAAGCCGGACGGCAGCATTGGGCTGATCTTCCAGGAATTCGCCCTGTTCCCGTGGCGCAGTGTCATTGACAACATCGGATTCAGCCTGGAGATACAAAATGTCCCGAAGCACGAACGGAGGGAACGGGCCCGGTTCTACCTGAAAAAATTCGGCCTGGATGAGTTTGCCCACACCTTCCCCAAGGAGCTCTCCGGCGGCATGAAGCAGCGCGTGGCCATTGCCCGCACCTTGATCAATGATCCCGCGGTGCTGCTCATGGATGAGCCCTTCGGGTCGCTTGATTCCCAGTCGCGCAACGCCATGCAGGAGTTCCTGCTCCAGGTCTGGCAGGAAACCGGCAAGACCATCATCTTCATCAGCCACAACATCGATGAAACCGTCTTTTTAAGCCAGAACGTCATCGGCTTTTCGCAGCGGCCCGGCACCATCAAAATGAATCTGCCCATCGACCTGCCCTATCCCCGGGAGCGAACCGGCCAGGATTTTAACCGCTATCGCAAAATCATCCTGGATTATCTGTCACAGGAGAGGAATCCCCGTGCCGGTCAGTAAGCGCCGCGCTGCCGGAACCCGCCATCTCTCGGTTGCCCTCCAGAGCCGGGGCATCAGGATAGAGAGTGCCGTCGAGCGAAGAAAAGGCGGCGCCGGACCTGCCGAGGGCATTACCATCATCCTCAATGGCCGTGCGTTGACCGTTCCCGCTGCCGGCAGTTTCGTGGCGCAATCACCCTATTCCCTCCGCAGCAGCGCCGGCGAACACCAGCTCTATCTGAATGGAAAACCTCTCTGCAAAGTGACCACCCCTCCGCCGCCCCGCTTCTATGGTCTCTCAACCGATGAGGGAATACCCTATAGCTCCATCGGTCTTATGCACGGCGACCGCTGCCTGGGCTCCACGGTTTTTCAAAACTGCATCTACTGGAATTCGCCCCGGCGGTGCGCCTTTTGCGGCATTGAGCTTTCCCTGCGCAACAGCGCGACGGTTCAGACCAAGACGCCCGTACAGCTGCTGGAAGTTGCCATGGCTGCTTCGCGGTTGGACGGCATCGAGCACGTAACCCTGACCTCCGGCGTTCTGACCGACGAATCGGAGGAAATCACCCATCTCGCCTTGTGTTGCAGTGCCATAAAGTCGCAAACCGCGCTTCCCGTTCATGTGCAGATCATGCCCCCGAAAAGACCGGGGCTGCTGGAGCTGCTCAAGGAATCAGGCGCTGATACTGTCGGCATACACATTGAATCATTTGACCAGGCCATTCTTGCAAGGGTGGCTCCCTGCAAGGCCGGCATTGAGATGAGCCGCTTCATTCGCAGCTGGAAGTCGGCTGTTGAGATCTTTGGCACAAACCAGGTCAGTTCCTTCCTTATTGCCGGACTGGGTGAATCCCCGGGATCCATGATCGAGGGAGCAGCCCTGCTCTGCGATCTGGGGGTGTATCCCTTCATCGTCCCGCTGCGGCCCATTCCCGGAACGCTGCTGGAATCGCATGCGCCCCCGAGCCCGGAAGTTATGCTCGATATCTATCAGCAGGCATCCGCCCTCCTGCAGCGAAGCGGCCTGTCGTGGAGAGAAAGTAAGGCAGGCTGCGTGCGCTGCGGCGCCTGCTCCGGCCTGCCCGATTTTGAAGATTGATAATCGGAGCGTGTGATAGAATGGACAAGCTTATCAGAGTTGAAAACCTCTGGAAAAATTATCATGATGCGGAGTCGACGAACGGTGCGGCCCTCCGCGGGGCATCCTTCTCAGCACATGCCGGTGAACTCATTGCGGTATACGGCAAAAGCGGTTCAGGCAAAACCACGCTGCTCAATATTATGGCAGGACTCGACAGTCCCAGCAAGGGCATCGTCGCCATCGCGGGGGAAACGCTCCACTCAATGACGGAGGGGAAAAAAACAAACCTGCGGCGCTCGCACATCGGCTTCGTCTTTCAATTTTTCAATCTGCTTCCCACCCTGACCGCAGGTGAAAACATCTTCCTTTCGCTGGAATTACTGGGCAAGGGAGACCGGGGTGCGGTTAGCCGTGCCCTCAGGGAGGTCGGTCTTGAGGGAAAGGAAGATAGATTTCCCCACGAACTTTCCGGCGGGGAACAGCAGCGGGTCGCCATTGCGCGTGCGCTGGTAAAAAAACCGCTGATTGTCCTGGCGGATGAACCAACCGGCAATCTTGATTCCCAGACGAGCAGAGAAATACTCGATCTCCTGTGCCGGCGCTGCAGGGAAACCAGGGCAACCCTGGTCATGGTGACCCACAGCCCGCTCTCCTGCCGGTACGTCGACCGGGTTATGAAGCTTGTCGATGGGGTCATCCGGGAAGAGTCGCTCCCGCCGGAGTCGGCCTCATGAAGGTTGTCACCACCTCCTTTCTCCGTTATCTGGTTCGGCGCCGCGCCCTGAGTTGTCTGCAACTGCTCGGCATCGCCTGCGGCGTCGCCGCAGCTGTGGGCATGTTCTTCTCCTCCCGAACCGCCCTGTTAAATTTTTCAAATGCGGTTGCTTTTCTGGATGGCAATGCCACCCACACCATTCAGCGCCCGGCAGGTCCGCTTGACGAGACGATTCTGGCTGATCTCATCGGCGATCCTGCCGTCGAAGCCCTCTCCCCGGTTATTGACCGCCGCATGCTGCTCAGCTCAGGTGAGATGATCCGCATCATGGGCCTGGATGTATTCCTGGACAAAAACATTCGGACGGCTCTCGCGGCATTTTCCCTTTCCGCAGCCCAGTCCCGGGAGGCAACACGCGCTTTTTTACTGGAAGAGCGGACCGTGCTGATTGAAAGCCGTCTGGCGGAAAAACTTGGTCTGGCGCGCGGTGATACGATTGATACGAACCGCGGACGGTTGAAGGTATGCGCGACCTTTTCCAGCCCCGCAGCCGAACCGCTCATGATCATGGACATCGGTCATCTCCAGGCACTCTTCGGCCTGGATGGGAAGATAGACCGGGTTGATCTTGTCCTCTCAGACGAGGCGGGCTTTCACGGACGCTTTAAGACAGGCTTTCTCATTCAGTCAAACAGTCAGCGCCGTGCCTCGTTAGGCAATTTGCTGCGGGCGTTCCGCTTAAATGTGGAGGCGCTTTCATTGCTGGCCCTCTTCGTGGGTGTCTTTCTTATCTACAATACCGCCACCTTTGCCGTGGTGAGTCGCAGAAAAGATGCGGGCATTTTGCGAGCGCTCGGAGCGAAAAAAGCTGAAATTGTGTTCGCTTTTCTTTTTGAAATCGTGACGCTGGGAACCGTGGGAGGCTGCCTGGGGGGTCTTTTGGGATATTTATTGAGTTATTTTTTTACCGCGCTTTTGGGCACGACCATCAGCAATCTTTACTTCTTTCTGAATCCCGGTTCCCCCGCCTGGTCGTGGTGGATTCTTCCGTACGGCATTCTCATCGGCACCGTTGCCAGCGTTCTCGGGGCCCTGTTTCCGCTTGTCGATCTGGTACGGGCTGACCCGGTCAGGGCGCTCTACGGACGCTTCGCCAATCGAGAGTCCGCCGCCGTCGCTGCCCGGTCCGCCATTGCCGGCCTTGCGGTGTGCGTGGTGAGCGTTGCACTGTTCAGCATTGGTTCACGCTACGTCTACGCAGGATTTGCCGGCGCGTTCTTCCTTCTGACCGGAACCAGCCTGCTCACCGGGTTGCTGATATTATGCATTGTCCCGGTTCTTTCACGCCTTTTTGAACGCTGCGCCGGGATCACCGGAAAAATCGCCGCCACCAACATCAGACGAAATCTCAGCCGGACCGCCGTGGCGGTTGCAGCATTCATGGTTGCCCTCTCGATGCTCATCGGCCTTGGCTCCATGATCGGCAGTTTTCGCAGCTCCCTCATCTGGTGGATGAACTGCCAGCTCAAGGGAGACTTCTATCTTTCCTCCCAGGGCATCATCTCCGTACCCGAAGCGCTTTATGAAGAGCTGGTGCGGGTGCCCGGTGTTGCGGGCGTCGACACCTATCGCAACGTTCCGATTAGCTACCAGCAAACGACCGTCAATGTTTCCATGGTCGATGCGTCGGTCCTCCAGCAATTTTCCGACTTTGCATGGCTGCGCGGCGGCACGGAAAACTGGGAGCCGGTCAAGCAGGGCGCGGTCATTGTCTCGGAAAGCTTTTACAACCGTTTCGGACTCGGCGCCGGCGATGCTATTGCCCTCAATGGCATCGACGGCCCCCGGACAGTACCCATTGCGGCGGTTTTTTACGACTACACCACCGAGCACGGTTTGATCATGATGGACCGCGCCACCTATCGTGCGCTGTTCGGGGACGATACCATGGACAGCCTGGCCATTTTTCTGGATCGCGATGCAGACCGGGAGGCGACGCTTGCAACGATAACACAGAAAGCCCGGAAATTCGGGATACCCGTCGTCAACCAGAAGGAGCTGCATGACGGTATCCTGGACGTATTCGACTCAACCTTTGCACTCACCAGGTCCATGCGTTTCATCGCAATCATGGTTGCCTTTTTCGGCATCGCCGGAACGCTGCTCACCCTCTTTCTGGAGCGCCGGCGGGAGTTCGGCATCTACCGCGCCCTGGGCTTTTCGACCCGGCAGGTCGCCGGTATCACCCTGATGGAAGGGGTGGGCATGGGAATTATCAGCTTTATCCTCTCGGTTGTTGTCGGAACCCTGCTGGCCTGGGTTTTGATAAAGGTAATCAATTTCCAAAGCTTCAACTGGACAATTTTTTATCATTTTTCTGCAAGCCATTACAGTGTGGCAGCCGCCACCGCGATTGTCGCAAGTGCGGGTGCTTCGATGTATCCCATCCTGAAGATATGCCGCACCTATCCGCAGATACATATTCGGGAAGAATGAGAAGGAATCGCATGAACGGTACCGGTTTAAAAAAACGCATCAGCCTATCCATGACGGTGCTGTTGCTGGGCGCGGCGGCGGGTCTCTGTTTTGATCATCCCTGCACTCGCGCGCAATCCGCAAGTGAATGGGAAATGGCAATCAATCCGCGCGACTGGAATTTTCCCCGGGATCATGGCGCCCACCGGGAGTACCGCACGGAGTGGTGGTATTTCACCGGCACCCTGCAAGGGCCCGCCGGTGCGCGCTTCGGATACCAGCTCACCTTTTTTCGCTTCGGCTTACGAAGAGATGTCCCGATGAATGATAATCCCTGGCATCTTCGCGATCTGTTCATGGGGCACGTCGCCGTCACCGAAGCATCAAACAACCGATTTCGATTCGCCGAGCGCATTTCACGGGAGGGCCCCGGTCTGGCGGGTGCAGCGGGTGATAGGTTGCGCGTGCGGCTGTTAAACTGGTCCGCCGCCATGGAGCATTCGGTTATTTCCCTCGCGGCGGAAGACGGTCCGCTGAAAATTAACCTGACACTGACACCGCTGAAGCCGCCGGTTATTCATGGGGCTGATGGCGTAAGCGTCAAGGGAGAAGCCGCGGGGCAGGCATCCTTCTACAGCTCTTTCACCGATCTGGCAACGGAGGGGACCATCCGGATCGAACCCGGCGCTCCTGCCATACCGGTTGCGGGCAAAAGCTGGTTCGATCACGAATTCGGGTCCAACCAGCTTGATCAGGATCAGGAGGGATGGGACTGGTTTGCCCTGCGCCTGTCTGACGGCAGCGATGTCATGCTCTACCGGCTGCGCAAAAAAGGCGGATTGACCGAGCCTTGTTCATCGGGGACGTGGGTCAACCCCGATGGCACATCGCACCACCTCGCACTCGAGGATTTTTCTCTTGAGGTGGTAGGCCATTGGACAAGCCCGCGGAGCGGTGCACGGTACCCCGCCACGTGGCGCATTCTTATCCCCTCACGGGCCATTGACTTGCTGGTTACCCCACTTATTGCAAACCAGGAACTCATCACCACCGACTCAACCGGCGTTAGCTATTGGGAGGGAGCGGTTACGGGAGATGGAATGGCGGGGGATGCTAAGATTACCGCTGAAGGATACGTTGAACTTACCGGATATGCGGGAAGCATGGGCGGTATTTTTTAATGCCGCATGCCCCCCTCATGCAGCAGGCGGAGGGGACGTTCGTGCAGAAAGTGCTTTGGCTGGGTTGATCTCTGATTTAGCACCCACCAACGGCCATTGCAAGATTGATTTGGTAGCGCATTTGCCCGCCCATCAAAAAAACAGCCCCCATCCTCCTAAGGTCAAGGGGCCATTAACGCATAAGTTCAGTGGTTCAAAGATGGTCAAGCAAAGTGCCCCACGCTTGGGGGTTTCAAAGGTATCACAGGCCGGCTGGTCTGTTTAATTAAATGTAATCTTTCCAATGCCCCTCTTACACACACCCCAAGAAATATTGCCCACATCAAAACTACAACCCAAGCTACAACGAAACGTGCCGTAAACATGAAAACTAACAGCGATGCCGTTAAGATTCTAAACGCATATAGCAAGAAGATCCCTAGCAATGATATAATAATCGCTGCTGCCAGCTTCTTTCTCATAACGATCCCCTTTCGTTAGGATGCTCAGTAACAAACATAAAAAGCTACCTTGTCTTATTCCAAAGAAAGTACATTCGGCAGCTCAGCCTTCTATAGGACCAATTCCGGGAGCGAGTTCTAAATACGATTCAGCGGCAATTATAGAACTGTAGCTTTCCGTCCCTCGGTTACTCGGGGTTTTGCTTTATCTTTTCTTAATCTTATAGACGCAAAAATGTAAAAATACAATAGGCATAACTCTGATTTTTGGCTTCGAAAAACCTGATTTTTTGGCCTGATTTCCATATATGTTGGATGTCAAATAAGAGCAATATGTATATCATACACCAAAATACTGAATTATGGCAGGTACATACGAGTATTGTGTATGCTTGGTAATTTCCAGTGCTTCAATTCCCAAGACTACTACCATCTATATGAACCCAATATAACCGAAGCACTATTCAATGTTACAAAATCAAGTCCCGTTACCACTGAATCCTTTATAGATATCCCTCCTTCTGCAGAGTAATTTGGCACCGGTCGCATATTACTATCTACTTATAATTCCTTATGTTAAAGTAAGCACTTGCGTCGTTGTATCATATTTCTGTATAATAATGAAAAGTGAGACTAAACATTTTTTCACCTGCAGGAGGAAGTAATCTGCAATTTACCCGCATAACCGTTGATCCAGACCAAATGGGGTGCGTCCCCAGCATCAGGGGACTTCGAATACCCGTTGCCACCGTTGTTGGCATGGTTGCAGATGGCATGTCAGAAGATCAGATCCTCAGTTCATTTCCGGATGTTGAACACAAGGATATCCAGGAAGCACTGCAATATGCCTCAGAGGCATTCCGTCAAGAGGGAACGCCCTTAAAATTCTAAGTTCCCAATGAGCCAGAGAGAATTTTAGAACTTTACATGCTCGAGTCTGAGAGTTTCTCTCTCAGAAATATTTATAACCGGTAGGAGCGGCTTTCAGCCGCGAATGAATCGCACCTGAAGGTGCTCCTACCGAAATTTCAAATAGCTTTGGTTAGAATTTAAGGGCGTCCCCTCTTACCAATAAGAAAGTAGATACCTCCTGGTTTACTGCTGCGGCACTCAAAGCTGAATTATATCCAAAATGTTAAATGGCAAGCTCTTCCGTGAGATCAGATTGCACAGCCACAAGCCGCCGCAGGAGTTTTTATGTGAACTGCTGCATCAGGAAGAAAAATACGCGGTGTTGCGGTATTGCTCAGCGGAGTCGTATGCGTTCGGCCCCCCCGTCGTAATTGAAAAAGGAAGTGTTACCATTGCCCATTACTGGAGCGATAGAAACTACATCTTTTGGATGTTTAAGAAGCCGGAGGCCTCGCTCACCGGTCACCTTTTTCACATTGCTCGTGATGTTGAAATCGGCACAGACTATGTCCGCTATATGGATCTTGAGCTGGATATCTGGTTCAGTCCAGATGGAAGTCCGACCGTACTTGATGAAGATGAGGTAATGGATTATTATCATAAAGGTATCTTTGATGAACGGACTCTTAGCTTAATCGAGGGGCAAAAAATGGAAATCCTGAACAATTTCCGCACCATTGTAAATGATGTCTGGTCCAATGAGGAGCGCTGATAAGTCATGGCAATGACAATTGCGGCCGCGGTGCAAATGAGTAGCGGTTCCGATAAAGAAAAAAACCTGCGTCTGGCCGCTGATCTCGTTACTGAGGCTGCACGCAAGGGAGCCCGGCTGGTCGCCCTTCCTGAGCTTTTCAGCTGGCAGGGCAACTCACGTGAGATTTCCTCTGCATCTGAAACCATCCCGGGCCCAACCTCAACGTACATGGCCGGGCTTGCCGCCACACTCAAGATATTCGTGCTCTGCGGTTCAATTCTGGAAAATAACTCTCGTGGTCACAGGCCCTATAATACCAGCTTCCTGATCAACCCCGCCGGCAGGATCATCGGCATGTATCGGAAAATCCACCTTTTCAGTGTCCGTATGCCTAACGGTACCGCCATAAATGAAAAGGCTGCCTACTCAGCCGGTGCCGGCATCGTTACTGCGCAGACACCCCTTGGCAGGCTTGGATTCAGCATATGCTATGACCTTCGTTTCCCCGAGCTCTATCGCGCCCTAGTTGACCGGGGTGCAACGATTATAACAGTGCCTTCCTCATTCACCTTTGCCACGGGCAAGGCTCACTGGGAGGTGCTGCTTAGAGCACGCGCCATTGAGAACCAGGTTTATATAGTCGCGCCCAACCAGTACGGCAAGGATCTCCAGGGGATCAGGCGCTACGGCCATTCCATGATAATAGACCCATGGGGAAATATTCTGGCTTCACAGGGGAATGGAAATGGCGTGATCTACGCGGAGATTGACCTCACGTTGCTGAAGCAGGTGAGACATAACCTACCCTGCCTCCGCCAGAGGAGAAAAGATTTACTATAAAAACATATTGAGGATACCCCTCACCCTAACCCCTGGTCGCCTTCGGCGCCGCCATAGGCGGGTAAACCTCTCCCGCGGCGGGGAGAGGGAACTAATGTTTGCTGTGCGCATAATAGTGAGAGAGAACCACGCTCTATTTCCTCGCTCCCTTGGGAAGAGTGGACGCAGCATGTTTCATGCATGGTGCTGTCCCATTGTGCATGGTGATTGTTTAGCACAGAAAGGTCGTCGTCATGAAAGAAGCACTTTTTTACAGCAGGGGAAAGGATCAGGAGGTGCACTGCTCGCTCTGCTTCCACCAGTGCACCATCCAGCCGGGGAAGACGGGTATCTGCGGCGTCAGGGAAAACCGGGATGGTATTCTCTACAGCCTTGTGTATGGGAAGTCAATCAGCGAGGCGGTTGATCCCATCGAGAAAAAGCCGCTCTTTCACTTTTATCCCGGCTCGCGCTCCTTCTCCATCGCAACTGTCGGGTGCAACTTCAAGTGCCTGCACTGTCAGAACAGCGGCATATCCCAGATGCCGCGGGATGAGCGCCGCATCGCCGGTAATGACCTGCCTCCCTCAACCATTGTCACGCTGGCCGATAAGTTCAGCTGCAGGAGCATATCCTACACCTATACCGAGCCCACCGTCTATTTTGAATACGCGTACGACACCGCACGTCTTGCGCGGGAGGCCGGGATCGCCAACGTGTTTGTCACCAACGGCTATACCGGTCCCGAGGCGCTGACAGCAATAGGCCCCTATCTTGACGCGGCGAACATTGATCTGAAAAGTTTTTCCGATACATTCTACCGCACGGTGTGCGGCGCTAAACTGCAACCGGTGCTTGATACCATCGCCCTGTACCACAAGCTGGGCATCTGGATAGAAATCACCACCCTGATCATCCCCGGACATAACGACTCGGACGATGAACTGCGGGCGATTGCGCGATTCATAAAGCAAGTTGACGAACGAATACCCTGGCACATAAGCGCATTCCATCCCACCTACCGCCTCACTGATGCAAGGAGAACCCCGGTCAGCACCCTTACCAAGGCCCGCGATATCGGCTACAGCGAAGGGCTCCGGTACGTCTACCAGGGAAATGTGCCGGGTGAAGATGGTGAGAACACCTTCTGCTACAAGTGCAAAACCCTCTTGATTCAAAGGCTCGGATTTACCGTAACCGAAAACCGAATCATTGACGGTTCCTGCCCGCAGTGCAAGGCGGCTATTGACGGAGTGGGGTTCTAAGGAGAGGGGTCAGGGTGCAGGGTCAACGAAACGGTCCACAGCAGTCAGGCCGCAGTCGACAGTAAATACAAAAAAAGCTTTCATACTTCGTGTGCTGGTGTAAAGACCTTGGGGGCATGGTGTGGAAGTTAAAAGTTATGAGGCGGTATCCAATACTCCACTACTCCAGCACTCCATAACAGAAGCCACCCGCTATGCTTGACCTCCTTCGCAACGTAACTCCCATCAAAACCGCCTACGGCATTGCCAAAAAAAACCACCAGGAACTGTTCCTGGTGGGCGGTGTTTTGCGGGATCTCCATCTCAGGGGCGCCATAAGTGAAGACATCGATTTCCTGGTGGAACGGGACGTGGAATCTATCGCCGGTCAATTTGCCCGGGCATATGATGGCAGCCATTTCTGCCTTGATGATGCCCGCGGCAACTACCGGGCCATCATTCAGGACAATGGCACCTATCACACGGTTGACTTTGCCCCGCTGCTTGAAGGTCAGATAGGTGTCGATCTGGCTAACCGGGATTTTACCATCAACGCCCTTGCCCTCAGGGTAAGCGACCTCTTTGAACACGAAGCTCCGACCTTTATTGACCCAACCGGCGGCATTGCTGATCTGGCAAGAAAGTCGATCCGCAAGTGCTCACCGCATGCGTTTGACGATGATCCGGTACGGCTGCTGCGCGCGATGCGGTTTGCACACCAATGCCATTGCACCATTGAACCGGAAACGGAACGGCTCATCCGACAGGCAAAAGCAAGGATTCTCAGCTGCTCATGGGAAAGGATCAGAAATGAATTTTTCATGATACTTTGCCAGCCGGGCGCAGCTGCGGCACTCACGCTGCTTGACCGCCTGGGACTTCTTTCCATCCTCCTGCCGGAAATAGACGGCATGAGAGGCATGGAGCAGGGCACCCACCACGCCTACACCCTTTTTGCACATACCCTGCGCACGGTTACATGCATGGAAATGATCCTTCTCGACCCGTATCGGTTCTTTCCCCGGCACGGGGTTGTTCTACAACATTTCTTTTCCCAGGCCGTCGAAGGCGCCGTTCCGGGAAGAGCACTGGCCAAGTTCATCGCCCTGCTGCACGATATCGGCAAGCCCTCAACCAGCATAAAACGTGACGGGGAGATACATTTTTACGGTCATGAAGGGGTTGGCATGGAAATCGCCCGTCGAATAGCCGTGCGATTCAAGCTGGGGAGAAAGACTGAAACCATCATTAAAAATTCTATTCAGCATCACATGCGCCCCCTGCAGCTTCAGATGCTGCAACGGGTCACTGATAGGGCACGATATCGGCTGATCAGGGATGTGGAAGGTGCTGTCTTGTACACCCTCATCCTGGCCCTCGCCGATGCCATGGCCACGCGAGAAGAGAATGCCGCGGATCCGCAGTCGATCCCAATCTACCCTGTTGTTGCTGATCTGCTGGACTTTTACTGCAGTGACAGGCCGGAAAAAGGTGAAGATGCGCTGCTCAGCGGGAAGGAAATAATGGAAGTTTTACGGCTCAAGCCGGGTAAAAAGGTGGGTGAGATAATCGAGGAAATACGAGAAGCCGAGCGGCAGGGCCTCATAGCCACAAAAGAAGAGGCGCTGAAACTTATCGCGGAAAAACATATCCGCTATTGACCAAATGCAAGGGCGACCGGCCGGTCGCCCCTACATGGATATTATATGCAGCTATAAAGATCAGGGGAACAGCGGAAGCTGGCTGATCCCCGCGTCCTCCTCGAAGCCGGCCATGATGTTCATATTCTGCACCGCCTGCCCTGCCCCGCCTTTGAGCAGATTATCCAGCGCGGAAACAATAACCAGCCGGCCGGTCCGCTTATCAATGACAAAGCCGATATCGCAGTAATTGGATCCCCGTACCTGGTGGGTGGAAGGAACCGTGCCTGCAGGACATATCCTGACAAAACCGTTTCCGCCATACAAGCTGCGATAGCACTGCAGCACATCGTCCTGGTTTGCGCCGCCCTTCAGAGTTGCATATATGGTCCCCAGGATGCCGCGGTTCATGGGGATGAGATGGGGCGTGAACGTAATGACCACCGGCTTCCCGGCCGCCAATGAAAGCTCCTGCTCAATCTCCGGGGTATGCTGATGATTCCCCACCTTGTAGGCCTTAACTCCCTCGTTCACCTCGGAAAACAGCGAGGTCAGCACCGCTCCCCTTCCCGCCCCGCTGACGCCGGATTTGGCGTCCACCACAATTCCGTCAGCGCTCACCAGCCCGCTTGTGAGCAGGGGAATCAGCGGTACCAGCGTGGCGGTTGGATAGCATCCCGGGTTGGCCACCAGCGCGGCAGTGCGTATCTTCTCCCGGTACACTTCTGAAAGACCATAGATTGCATCCGCCAGCAGGCCGGGCGCGGTGTGCGGCTTGTACCACTGTTCGTACACCGCGGCATTGCGGAAACGGAAATCGGCGCTCAAGTCCACCACCCGGACACCCTTCTTGAGAAGACCGGGGACCACATCCATGGCCTTCTGGTGGGGAAGCGCAACGAAGGCATAATCTGCCTTCTCCAGTTCCGTGTGCTGCGAGAGCGCCTGGAATGCAAGATCCACCCTTCCGGCAAGGAAAGGGAATATCTCGGCCACTGCTTTCCCGGCAAATTGCTCGGAGCTCACCGCCACCACTTCCACGCGGGGGTGCAGCGCCGCCAGCCGCATGATTTCCATGCCGGTATAACCGCTTGCCCCTATGATCGCTACCTTTTTCACTGTATGTCCCCGTCAGTGCGTTCAAACAAAAAGAAGGCCCAAAGGCCTTCTTTTCAAGAGCAGATCAGACCTTTTTACCGCTTTGAATACTGGAATCGCGCGCGTGCCTTCCTCTGTCCGTACTTCTTTCTTTCCTTGACCCGGGAATCCCTGGTCAAGAGCCCGGCTTTTTTCAGGACCGACCGGAAATCAGCGTTGAGGATGAAGAGGGCCTTGGCGATGCCGTGGCGGATGGCGCCCGCCTGGCTGTTGATGCCGCCACCCTGTACATTCACATACACATCATATCTGCCGGTGGTTTCGGTCAGCTCGGAAGGCTGCTTGATGATCATCTTCGATGTTTCGCGCTTGAAATAATCATCAAGGGTCTTTTCATTAATGACATACTTGCCGTCACCCGGCATAAGCCTGACCCGGGCGATGGAACTCTTTCTTTTTCCTGTCGCGCTGTACACCTGTTCCGCCATCATTAAATCATTCCTTTCCTTCCGGCTTTCACACCTTGAGCTCGCTCGGCTGCTGCGCCTGGTGAGGATGATCCTTACCGGCATACACCTTGAGCTTTTTAAGCTGCTGCCTGCCCAGCTTGGTTTTCGGCAACATGCCCTTGACCGCGTTCATGATGATCGCCTCCGGTTTTTTCCGCAAAAGCTCGGCAGGGGTGGTCACCTTGAGCCCTCCCGGATACCCGCTGTGGCGATAGTACTTTTTATTCTCCATTTTGGTGCCGGTGAGATGCACCTTCTCAGCGTTGATGATCACAACAAAATCGCCGGCATCCACATACGGGGTAAAGATGGGCTTATGTTTCCCCCGAAGCACGTCGGCCACCCGGGTGGCAAGCCTGCCAAGAACCTTGCTCTCGGCATCAACCACATACCACGAGCGATCCACTTCGCCTTTTTTTGCATCGTACGTCGTCATATGCTCCTCGAAAAAATTAATTTGCGAAATTTACTATAGGATGGCATTCTTGTCAATAGTTTTTATTGATATTTTTTAACGCTTGCATAAAATCTCCCCTGATTCCCGCTGGCCCGGGGATGACTGACCTCCCGCCATCCAAGGGAGGGCGCCCTGCGGTCGGCCCCACAAACCAGATCATAATTGATGCATTTAAAAGCAGAGCTTCCCCGGGTTCATAATGTGATGGGGGTCAACCTCGTCCTTGATCTCCTTCAACTTCCGGGTGTAACTGCCCGAGCGGCGGTACATCATCTCCGCCCAGGGGCCATAGGGCCGGCTGAAGTAGGCGCCCCGGTTAATAAGGGCTTCGCTTGCCTTTCGCCACACCTGCTCTACCGTCGCTGCCTCCGGGCGGTTCGAAAGATCGCAGTGCAGGTCAAACTCGCAGTGCACCGCCCTGCCCCGCTCAAGCGGAAGCAGGTAGCCGCCCATGTCAGCCGGGTCATAGCCGCCGGAGCGGCAGGTCTCCTTGATCAGCGATTCCATGAGTGCAACTTTTTTGAGCGGAACCGCATAATTGAGGTCGTGGACTGAACCCCGGTAATTGAATTTCTTAAGCACCTGCCAGGGGCGCAGCAGTTCGGCTTCGATGATGCGGGCAAGACCGGGGATACCGGGAATCGATTCGGTGAGGTGCAGGTTCAGGCGCTCACATGCTTCCCGCAGGGCCTCTTCTTCGTAGGCAATCTTTTCATCAGGGTGCCGGGGAGCACCATGCACAACGATCATCATGGTCCATGCCGGGAGGTCCTCTTTCATCCGGAGAAAGGCGGCTGATGGCACACAGGGAGCGGGAAAGGAACCAGGAACTTCCCAGTCATCCGCCAGCATGGCGGCAAGGTTAAAGGCGTTGAGTAAAAAACATTCCAGGCCGATCTCCCGCCGCTGGATGGCGGCAAGCGGTCCCAGCGCATCCTCCAGGTGCTGAAAGGTCAGAAAAAAAACCTTCTTTTCCCTGATGACCGGATGAATCTGAATGCACATTTTGGTCATGATGCCCAGGGTGCCCTGCGCTCCCGTCCACAGCCGGTACAGCAGGTGGCGCACCGGCCCCATGAATCCGCCGGGCTTGTCGGCGGTCGACCAGACCCCGGTTTTCAGCATCTCACCGGTGGGAAGAATGATTTCCGTGTCCATGATCAGCGCGTTGCCGTATTCAAAACTTGCCGCAGCCATGACCGGGTCGCGCTCCAGGTAGCTGGTCAGCACCGAACGCCCGGGGGGAACGCCGAAGGGCATCATCACCCGATAACCCCGCGCCAGCAAATAGTCCTGAAGCTGCGCATAGGTCACCCCGGGCTCCACCACTGCCATGAGGTTTTTTTCATCAAGCAGCGGTATGTGGTTCATGCGCGACAGGTTTAACAGTATGCCGCCGTGGTCGGGCACCGCTGCGCCATGGAAGTTGAGCCCGGAACTGAACGGCGTGATCGGGATCCGGTGCTCATTGGCATACCGGACCACCGCCTGCACCTCCTCCACCGTTTCAGGATACGCCACCATATCCGGCCTCCGCACCGGCGCGAAGGATTGGTCGCGGGAAAACCGCTCAAGCGTTGGCTCATCATCGCGCACCCGGTCACGACCCAGTAGTTGTATCAAGGCATCCATTCCCGGCATGGTCCTTCGTCTCCTCCCCGCAATGCATTGTGCGGTTCAATACCGCCTTATGTCTTCGTAACCGGCTGCATGCCGTGCAGCTGCCGCAGCTTGTTGAGGGCGGCCAGCACCGCAGCAGGAAATTTCCCGTACTCTTCACTGGTAAACACCTGCCTGCCCGGCGCACACAGCCCCCGGGGATCAAACACCTTCCGCAGCTTGCGGAACAGCAGGTAGGCGTTGGGACCCTGCTCCGGAAAAAACGAGGTGAGCGGCTCAAATGATCCGCCGATGCCGGTCGGGGCAAGGCCTATTTTTTTGGCAAAAAGGTTCACCGTCCCGCTCAGTATCATGGCGTTGCCCTTCTCCAAAGAAGCGGGGTCCATGGGGTTGGGATAGACGTCAACCTCCGAAAGCCAGAGTCTTCCCCCCTTGTTGATTGAATACAGAAACGGGGTGTCCTCGATGCCGCCGCGGTCGGTAATGTAGGTCTCCCCGCCAAAGGTCTTGAGGGCATTTCCCCACACCTGCTGGGTTTGGCATGCGATATCCTCGAGCCCCCCTCCCGGCACCATTGACCCCGCGTAGTTGTAGCGATTCATCCTGAAGCCGGTTGCATGGCGAATGCAGTCCAGGTTCCAGGGCGCGAGCGCCTCAAGCACCTCCGGCTTGTGGGTTTTCGAGAGGAAGGTTCCGCCCACCTCCTCAATAATCTCCCCCATGATCATTTCTTCATAGTCCATCTGCTTCTGCGACACCATCCCCTGAATGATCACGTAGCAGTTGAAGGGCGGGAAAAAATGTTGTGCCACCCGATCCAGGGTGATTTTCTGGGTGGGCGAGCAATAGTAGGCGTTGTAAACCCCCGTCGCGTTAAGCCCGATGCCGATTCCCGAGGAGGCGATTTCACGCAGCGCATTCAGTTCCGTGGCCATGTCGGGAAATTCCACCCAGAGCAGCTTGTGGCGCGGCGGCGCAGGCGGGGTATCGTAGCGCGCGTCATCGTAGGCGGGAATGCTGGGCCGCCCTGCCGCGGGTTCAGGCAGCTCCGCGCCGCCCGGCCAGGGATGCAGTTTGACGGTAATCTCGGTGATGATACCGGTTGTGCCGATACTGCCGCGGATGAGCGAGAGCAGGTCCGGTCCCGGCCCGTACTCAAAGAAATCATCCACCCCGGCAGTGGTCCGGGAACCCGTCTCGAGAATCTCACCGTCGGGCATCACCACTTGTATGCTGATGATGTTGCGCGAGAGCGTGCCGTATTTGTGGTCGGTCTGCCAGATGCCCACGAAGGCGCTCTGGGAAGAAAGCTTGCACAGAGTGGTGGCAAGGGGGGTGCCGCCGTTCCATAACCCCTTCTTCATGGCCTCGGCCTGAAGCTGGCCGTAATCAGCGTATGCCCCGAGGCGCGCCGACATGGTATCTTCGTCAATGGTCACCCAATTCATCCGGCTGACATGGACGCAGATGGTGGGGTCCCCGGTGGATTGGGCGGCGAGAAAAAACTGGCCGTTGGTAAACGGATTGAGCTTGATGCCGTAGCGGTTCGCCACCCGGCAGATGGCCTGCACCTCTTCGGTGGTTGCCGGTAAAACGACGCATGCCGGGATGTTGGAAGGGTCACGGGCGTGTTTTTTCAGGAACCCCGGGCAATCGACGGAACATTTGCTGTAGGTCTCAATCACCGCCCGGTCTTCGGTTATGAAGTCCGGACCGACGACAGCTTCCAGCGCCCGGTATACCTCCCGGGGCAGTCGCGCCGGTATCACTTTGTGTCTGTCAGTCATTGCGCGCCCCCTGTACCATCATTCATCATAACCATGTCATCTAAAAACGATGCATTGACCCATTCGTTACGTGCGATTATCATGTCATTTAACAATTATTGCAAGCACTTTGTCTTGTGGAAACCATGCCCGATGCCATAAATACCATTTGACTCACGGGCCCATTTTTATTATAGTTGAACCCAATATCGCAACTAGTGGTAATACCAGCATAACTTGTGCTGCAGTTCCAATGCATCATGAGATTTTTTATGCCTGCATTTCACCGGCAACGGATTGTTTGCCGGGCGATGCATTCGCAGCTGAAGCTGCTCCTGCCGGCTACCGCACTGTCTACAACTGAGGCGCTGCATCATGAAGAAAGAGCGACGACTGCAGCTCAAGCAGCTGCAGAAAAATCTGACGTATCAATTCAAAAAGCTGGCCCTGCTTAATCAGGCCCTCACCCACAAATCGTATGCCAATGAGAAGTCGGCAGAAGCGCTGTCGGACAACGAGCGTATGGAGTTTCTCGGCGACGCGGTGCTCGAACTGGTCATCAGCCACATTCTCATGGAAGCCTTCCCCTCCCGCGCTGAAGGCGAGCTTACCAAGCTGCGCGCCGCGCTGGTGAACCAGCGGCGCATCTCGGAAATAGCCCGTGAGCTGCAGCTGGGCGAGTTTCTGCTTCTGGGCAGGGGTGAGGATTCCACCGCGGGCAGGTATAAAAACTCCATTCTGGCAGACACCTTCGAAGCGGTGATTGCCGCCGTCTACCTGGATGGCGGATACGGGCCGGTTTTTAAAGTGGTGCGGCGTCAGTTCACCGGCATGATCGCGGCGGCAAACGAGGGGAATTTGCACCACCGGGATTTCAAGTCGCAGCTTCAGGAGTACACCCAGGCCTTTTTAAAATCAACCCCGCATTACGAGCTGGTGCAGGAAACCGGTCCCGACCACAACAAGTCCTTTGAGGTCAACGTCATCTTAAACGATATGATCATGGGCAGGGGCTACGGCAAAAATAAAAAGAGCGCCGAACAGAAGGCCGCCAGGGAGGCGCTTGAAAAGCTCCAGGATCACCGGACCCCGGCGGCCGGCGCTCCCGGTGCGCCATGAAACCGCTGATTGCCATCGTGGGCCGGGAAAATGTGGGCAAGTCGACCCTTTTCAACCGGCTGGTGGGTAAGAACAAGGCGGTCATCGATGACCTGCCGGGACTGACGCGCGACAGGAATTACGCCGAGGTCCGTTACCAGGACAATGAATTCATCCTGATTGACACGGGGGGATTTGAACCGCACCGCACCGACTCCATCTCCGGCCAGATCCGGGCACAGACCCGGCTCGCCATCGAAGAAGCCGACAGCATCATCTTTTTGGCTGACGGCAAAGCAGACCTTACCCCTTCCGACTTTACCATCGTGAGAATGCTCCAATCCACCCGGAAGCCGGTCTTGTACGTCATCAATAAAATTGACCGGGTCCGGGAGCAGGCAAACGTGGCCGATTATTACCGCCTGGGGGTTGAACCGCTTATCCCCATTTCTGCCGGAAACGGCACCGGGATACCTGATCTCATGGCGGCGCTCATGGACCGCCTGCCCGCTCCGACGGTTGAGCATGCGCCCCCTGACGTGGCGGTAAAGATTGCCATCGTCGGGCGACCCAATGTGGGAAAATCGTCACTGGTTAACACCCTGTCGGGCGGCCAGCGCCTGGTAACCGACGCGACGCCCGGCACCACCCGGGACGCCATTGACACCATTATCTCACACAACCGTCAGAACTATCTTTTGATCGACACGGCGGGCATCAGGCGCAAAAGCCGGGTGAGCGTCACCTTCGAAAAATTCTGCATCATCGAGGCGCTGAAAAGCCTGGATCGCTGCGATGTGGGAATCCTTCTGATTGATGCGGCGGAGGGCGTTGCCGAGCAGGACGCCAAAATTGCCCGGTTCATTTATGATAAAGGCAAGGGCTGCATCATCGCGGTCAACAAGTGGGACCTCATGCCGCAGGGATCGTCGCAGCTTCGCGCGTATTTGGACAAGGTGCGTTTCAACCTCCCCTTTCTCGAGTTCGCCCCGGTACTTTTCATATCAGCGCTGACCGGCCAGCGGTTGACCCATCTGCTCAAAACGGCAGCCCTGCTGAAGCAGCGCCATCACCGAAGGGTACAGACGCGCCAGCTCAACGAATTGCTCCGGAAGGCAACCGAACGGCACCACCCTCCCCAGGTCCGCAACCGCCCGCTCAAGTTTTATTATGCCGCCCAAATAGCCGAAGCGCCGCCCCACTTTGTCGTCTTCAGCAACCATCCTGCCTCGGTGCCGGAATCATACCGGAGATTCCTCATCAACCGCATACGCGAAAAGTTCGGATTCGAGGGCATCCCCATCCGCCTCTCGTTCCGGGATCGAAAAAAAGCCGGCTGAGCGGTTCCCGTGCCCGCCAGGCACACGCCTTAAGACAGGTAAGGGCGACCGGCCGGTCGCCCCTACAAAAAAAATACCGCCTTCCTGAAAGAACATTTTCGAACCTATGCTGATGGAGACCTGCTTGTCAGATAATTGACCGCCGCCCGCAGCCCCAGCAGGTAGCTGTCAACCTTGAACCCGGTAATCTGCCCCACCGCCACTTCGGCCAGCAGCGATTTTTTGCGGAATTCCTCCCGCTGATAAATATTTGATATATGCACCTCAACCGTCGGCAGCCCGGTGCCCGCAATGGCGTCTCTCAAGGCAATGCTGGTATGGGTATAGGCCCCGGGATTGATTACCAGGGCATCATACGCGCCCAGCGCGCTCTGTATGGCGCTGACCAGCTCACCCTCCGAGTTTGACTGGTAAAACGATACCGAAACGCCAAGTTCGCCGGCAAGCGCGGCTATGTGCCGGTTAATCTCCTCCAGGGAAGTTTGGCCGTAGATATCCTTTTCCCGCCTGCCAAGCAAATTGAGATTGGGACCGTGCATAACAAGTATTTTTTTCACCCGATCCTCCCCATGTGTCGTTAGTGCCCTCGTGTGTGGTACTAACAGGTTGTTGAAAAAGTAATTTTCTTCAGGCTGTTCAAAAACATCCAGATGCAAGGCACGCGAAATCCTGAGGAATGAGGCGTACATACAAGTACGCTGCAATGACGAAGGATGAGCGTAACGCGGCAGATGGGTGTTTTTCAACAGCTTGCTAATAATATACCAATTGCATGAACAGTAAATAAAAAAATGCCTCTCCGTTCGCATCACGGAGAGGCATCATACGTGCAGTATCAGGAATACAGCATCATTTACTGGATGCGACTGCCGACTGGGCCACGGCGATGACCACCCGCCGGTTTTGTGCCCTGCCTTCGGCGGTGTCGTTGCTGGCCACCGGCTTATAGGGTCCATACCCTTTCACCGCCATGATTGACCGGTTCAGACTAAACTGTTCGGTCATGTAGTTCATGACGCTGATGGCACGGGCGGTGGACAGTTCCCAGTTGCTGGCAAACTTGTTGACCAGCCGGGGGCCGATGGGCACATTATCCGTATGTCCCTCGACATTAATGGAACGGTTGGGATATTCTTCCAGGACCTTGCTGATGCTGGTAAGCGCCTGCTTCCCCTGTGCGGTGAGTGCGTCACTTCCGGACGCAAACAACACCACCTCCGGCAGGGTAATGCAGGTTTTGCCGTCCTCCCGGCTTATCCCCGCGCCTTCCAGGGCGTCTATCTTATCCTGCAGCGCCTTTATCATATCATCGTCACCCGCTGCCCCGGCCACCTTCGTACCTTCACCCTGCCCCGCCTTGAGGGAAATGCAGGAGAACAGATCATCCATCAGCAGCTTGACCCCTGCCTTGACGTTCTTATCCAGCATGGTCTTCTCGTGCCGGTTGTTGAATGCCAGATTGCTGACGGGGTGGTACTCGGTCTCCACCCGGTTTGACCAGATCACGTCACCGGTTGCGGCGTCCTGGGCATAGAGCCGGATTTGCACGATTGAAGCCACCCGTTTCTTGCGCGGATAGAGGTTTGCCACGGTGCCGAAGCTGTTATCAATGGCCACGTCCCAGGCTCCCACCACATCATCCTCGGTCTTCTCCCCGAAGAGAAAGCCTAACCCCTCGCCAAGCTGGGAAAAGTCCAGATCATCCAGATCGGATTCGTAATTCTTGTCCTTCGGAGCACCGAAGAGGACATCCTTGACCGGCTCATAGAGAACCGGCAGAAAGCCCCGGTCAAGCGGATTGTAGGTGTCCGTTTTTTTGAAGCCATACTCGATGATTCTGCCCCGGATAAGAAGATCAGCCCCAAGCTCCTCACCGAGCTGTCGCACCATGTCTTTGCTCAGCCCGGCCGACGCACCCTGAATCGCTGGGGTTGGAGGAGATATTTGCTCGGTTTGCTCCAGCGCGCGTTCACGCTTGATGACGCTAAAAATCTCATCCCTCATATCATCGGAGTGCTCGACATTCACCAGATCATACTCGGGCGTTCCGATGAGACGGCTCTTATACCGCTCGCCACCCCCGGATCCGTATGCCGGGTGATCGCTGGTAATCGGTGTGATAATTTCATGGTCCACGAGGACTGAGTTTACATCCTCCTGGACGGCAACCCGGATGCCGTGCTGGACCAAGTGATCGGTTATCTCCTCAACGATCTTAATATTCCCTCCCCACTGGTCACCGCACAGGGCATCCTGCTGAAGGGAATAGTCAGCGAAGGGAAAGATGGCCACCTTATTCACGCCCACCTCGGCCGCGCCGCCTCCCCCGGCCCCGGTCACCGGGACGACGGTTTCCTTGATGCCTCCACATCCAGCCATGAAAGCGATTACCAGCAACATTCTTACCAGATTCTTAGCCATTGTATTTCCTCCTGTTACAATTTAAGAAATTGTATGGTAACCCTGTTTAGGCATCTGAGCCCACAATTTCCCTGGGCACAATCGTCGTCGTCACGAAGATGAGCAGCTCGGTCAGCTCCTTCTTGTTGAAATCGTTCCTGAACATCCTTCCCAGGCCGGGAATGTCGGCGAAAAAGGGCACGCCTGATCTGATGATATTGGTTGTTTCCTCATAAATGCCGCCGATGACCACGGTCCGGCCGCTTTCCACCATCAGCACCGTCTGCGCCTCGCGGATGTCAATGCCGGGTTCACCACCGGCGCCGGTCTGGGCCGATTTCTGATCCTTTTTAACCCGGAGATCAATCTTGATGATCTTTTCCGAAAGAATGGTGGGGGTCACCTTGAGCTCAAGCACGGCGTCCTTAAACTCGGTGGAGGTTACGCCCTCTTCGCTGAGTTTCAGATATGGGAGTGCGACTCCCTGTTTGATCAGTGCTTCATTCTTGTCGATGCTTAAAACCCGGGGATTGGAGATGATCTTAACCTTTTCATCTTTCTCCAGCGCCGTCAGCGTCGCGGTCAGCTCCAGGTTGTCCCGCAGGATGCCGAACCCGATTCCTCCCCCGGCCCCCAAACCGACTGCGGCAGGCAGATCAATCACCGGGCCGCCCAAGACATTTACCAACTCGGTGGTCAGGCCGGTAACCGGATCGGTCACCTCTTCCCGCTCAAATTCAACACCGGAGGCGCCGGCAACGCCGTACACCGTCTTTCCTCCCTCGCCGGTGGTAGAATACGGACCTCCCCACTGAATACCGATCTCCTTGGTATAGGTGGGAATGGACTGTACAATCCTTGCTTCAATAAAGACCTGGCGCACCGTCCGGTCGTCATAGCGGGCAATCCGTTCCTTGACCATGGCGATTTTTTCCGGGGTATCGGTGACCACCAGCCGGTTCAGGTTCGGATCAACCGTGATGATGCCTCGTTCGCTGGAGAGCTCTTTCTCCTCTTCCAGCAGTTTTGCCACGTCCTTGGCATCCCGGTAAATAATATCCATGACCACGGTCTGCAGGTCGGCCACCTTTTCCCGCGATTTTAAGGCCTTGTACTGGTCATCGCTGATTCGCCTGATGTCCTCCTGGGTCTCGATGCGCATGACGCTCTTGGACCATACCTTGCCCAGGTTGTTGGTTTCCAGAATGATGTCCAGCACCTCATCCCAGGGCACATTATCAAGCTTTATGGTAACTTTTCCCTTCACATTATCACTGACAATAATATTCAGCCCGCTGACATCGGCAATCAGCCGCAGTATGTTTCTGACATCCGCGTCCTTGAAGTCCAGCGATATTTTCTGTCCGGTGTACTCCTTTTCTTTTTTTTCTTCCATGCCTTCTTCCGTTTCATCCGCCGGTTCGGGTGCAAGTACTGCCGTCACCGGCTGCACCGCAGCCGCTTCCCTTGCCGCTGCAGCCTGGCCCGCTGCGGCCACGGCAGGCTTACCCGCCGGAGCGGCGCCATTCCAGAGCACCAGCAGCTTATTGTTGTCCTTTTGGATGGTATAGGCGGGCAGTTTCCCCTTAAAGTAAATGGCAAAGCGCACCTTGCCGGGATGCTGGCCCACCTTTACCTTATCCACGATGGATGATTGCAGGGAATACACCTTTTTCTCCAGCTGGTCCTTCACGCCGGGGATGTCAATCACCAGGCGGACAGGATCATCGAGCTGGATGGTGTTGTAGGTGTTTATCAAATCATCGGCAACCACGGTGATCCCGACATCAGCCGTGCTGATCTCAAGGTCCACAATCTGCCCTTCCCGCGGAGCCGGTGCCGCCGCCGCGGTCTCCGGTAAAGCCTCCGCCGCTTCCTTTTCCGCGGTAGCGGCAGGAGTCCCGGTCATCCTGATAATCAGGTCGGAACCCTCGGCATTGACGGTGTAGGTAACATCCTTTTTCAGCACGATCTCCACACGCAGATAGCTCCGCTCGCCCTTTTGCAACGCCTGGCTGGTTACCTCGCTGACCAGGTCGCTGTCGACTCCGCCGGGACCCATGGTTTTTTCCATGGTGCAATCGGGAATATCAACCAGCATCTTGAGCGGCGACTGCAGCTTGGCCACCGTGTAGGTCAGCGGCTGGGAAGCGCTGATGACGACCTGCGTATCCTGCTCCTGCCGGTTGACCGTAATGCCGGTAATCCGGGCGGGGGCATCCGCCGTCTCTTCGGCATGGACAATGCTCGCGCCGGCGGTCAATGCGGAACCGGCAACCATATCGCCATGGTATCCCGCACCCCACAGCGCCAGCGCCGCGGCCGCCAGCACCAACCATTTATAACATACCCGTTCAGGATAAGCAGATCTCATAATTCTTCCTCCTCTGATTTATGGAGCACAAGTGAGACTCGTTTCTGTATGACTCCGCCGGTGCTGGGATTGATTTCCTTCTCCACAATCACGACCTCGTTTTGCTTAATGTCGGCAACCTCGCCGCGCTTATTGCCGATCATGGTTCCCTTGGTGAGAATATAGCCGTCTCCCTTGCCGTCTTCCACCATGGCCTTTGATTGGTCGCCGGCCTCGATTACCGCAACCAGCTTCAGCTCGGACAGCGCGTATCGCTGCAGGGGCGTGAGCGGCCCCTCGCTCGTCACCTGCTCCTCCATCCCCTCCACCTCGCGCACCAGGGGCACAAACGGGTCGATCTTGCCCATGGGGTCATAGTGATAATCGGTAGCGTCGGGGAGCGCCTTTTTCACGTCCGCCGCGGCGGTAACCGCCGGTTTTGCCTCCGGCGCCTTCTTCGCGGCTTCCGGCTTCGGCTGCGCCGTGGGCTTTGGCGATTCGCCGCAGCCGGGCAGCGCACAGAGGAACGCTGCGGTGAAAAACAGCACTGCGAAAAGCGACTCTCTACTTCTTCTTTTTCTTGTCCTGTTTATCTTGTTCACCGGGCTTCTCTTCTATGAATTTATAGGTTTTTGCAGTGCAGGACGCCTGGAGGATGTTCCTCCCGTCCACTTCCTGCGGCTTCTCTATCAGCAGATCGGAAACATTGACGATCCGGGGAAGGCTGGCAATCTTGTCATAAAAGAGCGCCAGATCGTGGTAGCCCCCGGACAGCTTCAACTCGACCGGGATCTCCGCGTAGAAATTTCTTTTCACTTCCTGCTGCGGCTTGAAGAGCAGGATCTCCAGGCCGGATTCAACGGCCAGGGATGAAATGTCCTCGAGCAGCTTGTCAATGTCCTTCTCGTTGGGAAGCTGCTCCAGGGCCTTCTGCCGCTTGCTCTTCATCTCCGCGGTCTCCTGCCTGAACTTGGGCAGGTCGGCCAGGATCACCATCTGCTCGTTGAGCTCCTGCTGCTTTTTGGTGAGGACTGCCTGCTTGGCATCCAGCGTGGCGGCATAGTCGCGGTAGATCAGAAACCAGTAAAGGCCCACGATGAGCGCCACCGCTCCGCAGAGCATGCCAACTTTTTGAAGCCTTGGTAACCTGACGATGGAATCCATATTGATTTTTGCCATACGCTCGTCCTTGCCCGTTTAACTGACCGGTACGGAACAGGTAAGTGTAAATACATTCATCTTGGTTCTGGCCTTGTTTTTGCTCCCCTTGGAAAGCTTCATCTCGGTGGTAACCAGATCAACTTTTTCAAAATAGTGCGTCCCCTTGAGATTTGACATGAATATGGAGATGGAACGGTTGTCAAGCGCCGCGCCGACGATCTCGAGGTTGGCGCCCTGCTGTTTCAGGCTTAAGAGCCATGTCCGTTCCGGCATGCTGGTGGCCAGCCGGTCGAGCAACAGCATCGGGCCTTTGGTGCCCTTTTTCAGGTTTTCAATCACCTCCAGCTGCTTCCGGTAGAGCTCCTTTTCCGCCTTCAACTTTTCTATTTCCTCGACAATCTTCTTGTTGTTGGCGATCTCGCTCTCCACCCGCACCGTCTCGCGCTCCACCGCGCTGATCCGGCTGGTGATCAGAATGTTGGCAACCACGATCAGCAGCAGCGCGCCCGCCAGCGTCGCGGCGGCGGTGAACAGGTGATTGAAAATATTCTTCTTCTTGAGTATGTCCCGATACGGCAGCAGATTGATTTTAATCATCAGTCACCTAATCTCCTCAGGGCTAGTCCAACGCCGACGGAGGCCAAGGGGGTTATATCTTTAATGTAGTCCGGGTCAAAAACATTCTGGTCATAGCTCACCGTCCTCATGCAGTCGATAACCTCGGCGGCGATGCTCAGCTTTTCCTCGATGCCCTCCTTCACAAACGGTATCTTTGCGCACCCGCCGCTCAGATAGACTCGCGCAATCTGCTCGTAGGTGGTTGAGCTGTAAAAATCGAGCGACTTCTGGATCTCGGCAACCATCGAGTCGCACACCTTTTTCACAATCTCCTTGCCCCCGAATTCGGGGTTGTTGATGTCACCGCTGATTTTAAGCGCCTCCGCCTCATCAAAGCTGATGCCGAAGTGCTTTTGTATCTCCTCGGTGACCTGGTTCCCCCCCAGAAAGATGTCGCGGGTGAAGGCCGAAAGACCCGCCTTGATAATGTTAATGTTGATGGTGCTTGCCCCGATATCAATCAGGGCAACCGCCTGCTGCTCATCGCTCTGGTAATTCACTTCATAAGCATTCTCCAGGGCAAAGACGTCAATGTCCAGGATGACCGGGTTCAGGCCGGCGTCGGTGAGCACCTTCACGTAATCGCTGATCATCACCTTCTTGGCGGCCACCAGCATCACCGACATGTGATCGGCCTTGCCCTCCTCGGCGGCCAGAATCTGATAGTCGATGTTCACCTCATCCAGATCGAAGGGGATATACTGTTCCGCCTCAAACTTGATCGACTCCTCCATCTCATCATCCGTGCTCTGGGGCATGGATATTTTTTTGATAATCACCGGATGTCCGGAGATCGAGGAAACCGCGTCCTTGGTCTTCACCTTCAGGTTGGAGAGCAACTGCTGTATGGCGCTCACCACCGCATCGTGATTCACGATGGCGCCGTTGACGATGGAATCCTTGGGTATGGGGGTGATGCCGAAATTTTTCAGCCGCAGCCCTCCCTTGGTTTCCTCAACCTCAACCAGTTTGATGGAATTGGTGCCGATGTCGAGGCCAACGACGTTTTTTGATTTCGAGATGATCAGGTTTCCAAATGCCATAGTGACCTCATTAAGAATCAGTTTGCGCCGGCGCGCCTAGTCATTGAACAGCTTTTCACGATCGGACAGCTTAAGACCCAGTGCCATCAAGATCTTCCGCTTCGTTTCCGGCCTGCAGCCCTTCCCTTTTTCGATGCGGTCAATGGTAAGCACCGACAGCCCGGCTTTGCGGGCCAGTTCCGCTTTGCTGATCAGGAGATTTTCCCGGAATCGTTTTACTTCACTGTTTTTCATTGCCGTGTGCGTTGCCGTTGTGGGAAAGAAGTGCGGATATTTTGATATGGACTATCGGCAGGCCCGGTGATTACTTTAGACAAAAATTAAATTTTTTTTAACTGATGTTACAAATTGACGGTAAAAGAAAATAAATTAACATAATTTATATGTCCATAAGCAAACGATGCCATTGATTATCAATGGCAATTGTAAAAAGGGTGCACTTTTTTATTATTTTTGGTTGAGGCGGTTTTGCCCTGAAGACCAGGACCGACGTGGGGAAGCAAAACGGAAGTGGGGAGAAACAGAAGCGGAAGGCAACTACTATGGGGCGTCTAACACTTCTATGCGTGTTAACCGCTGCGTTGCGCCCTTCGTGTGGTAAGGGACGTTCTGCGGCTCATGGGGAGGGGGCTTGTATGGCCACAACCATGTGTGCCGCAGACTAGGTTACGCCCCCTGTCTTATGGCTTGTCGTCAAAAATATATATCATCTCGCCCGCGCTCACCAGGCCGAGTTCCTCGCGGGCGATCTTCTCGATCAATGCCGTATCATTATTGAGCAGCGTGATATAGTTGGACAGGGACTCATTTTCCTGCTGCAAATCCCGGTTGACCGAAACAATGTGATCCAGCTCCTTCTGCAAGGCAAACACCTCTTTGAGTCCCCGGTTGCCGAAGCAGGCAAAGAGCGCTATAAACAGGCTTGCCGCTACCACTATAAAAAATCCGCAGGTGCCGGAAAGATACTTTATCATATGTCCCCCCTTGCCGCCGTACCCTGTGCTTGCTTGTGAGGAGGCATTATACATGACCCGTACGATTGAATCAAGATGTATCTTGCTTTTTCTGCATTTTCACCTTTTTACACTTGCATTGATTCCAAAAGAATGGTATCCATTCGGGCGATTATGTGACGGCGGCGTGCACGGTATCTGTTTTATGAGCCCGCTGATTTTGGAGCTGCACCGGCGGTTGACCGGCAGCCATGGCTCTCTCGCGCGGCCGCGGAATGGCGCAAGGATACAGGATGAAACAATACGATCTGGTGGTAATCGGGGGCGGACCTTCCGGCTTGCTTGCTGCCCGGGCCGCTGCGCTGGCGGGTCTCGAGGTGGCGCTGCTGGAGCGGAAGTCTTCGATCGACCGTCTGGAAAGAACCTGCGGTCAGACATTCGTTTCGGTCAATGAGTACTACTTCGGCGACCTGGTGATGTACAACCGGAGGGGGGGCGCCTTTGCCTTCCCCGGATCCGGCTTAAGCTTTCGCTATGACGGTCCGGTAAAGAATTGCTACGCTTGGCATATCTACTCTCCTGACGGCACGCTTCTGCCCTTCGGGATACCCGAGGAAACCAGGAAGAAAGGTGAGTATGGGGCGGTTGCCTATGCCTATGACAAGGAGATCCTGCTGCGCTGCATGGTAAAAGAGGCTCAAAGCGCGGGGGTCGACGTGCACGGCGGCGTTAACATAAACGCCATTTCCACCACCCCCGGGGGGGTAACGGTCAGCGGCAGCGGCACAACCTTCAAAGCGAGCTATGCCATCGCAGCGGACGGCTGCAATTCGGGCATTGCCCGCATGATGGGCTTCAATCGTGACCGGACGGCCTACTGTTATCTTTTCGCAAAGGGCTGGTACATGAGCAACGTCAAGGCGCCGGCCACCGATGTGCTTATGTCAAGCATCACCTACAAGACGGTGGCCCCCGGTTATATGTTCATCTTTCCGCGCCCCTACGGGGATGATCTCACCGTGGTCTTTCTCTCCCTTGATCCCCGGGTCAACCTGGACGAGGTTGCCCACTATTTCATGAAGGAAAACCCCTTTTTCTCCGCCTGGTTTCAGCATGCCGAGCAGAAGACGTGTTTAAGCTCCGCACAATATGTGTTTTCCCCGGTCATCGAGCCGTACCGCGACCGCGTGCTCCTGGCCGGCGACACCGGTTCCACCCAGGAGTTGGAGAATTCCGGCGCCATGATCAGCGGCTGGAAGGCCGGGAACGCCATGGCCGCAGCGGTCAAGGAAGAGCGCGTGGGAATGCAGCCCCGGGCCATAGCCGAGTATCTGCAGTGGTGGAAAACCACCTACCTTGAAGGCTGCCGGCACGAGGACTACATAATGAACTTTGCCCTCCCCTATGTCGTCGATGCGGAGGAGGATTTAAACTACATCTTCAGCCTGGTGCAGAATCCCCTGCCGCCCTGCTGGAATCCCTACGCGGCAATGGGACATCTCGGACAGCTGGTGCAGTCCCTGGTGCCCCGCATTCAGGAGGAAAAACCGCACATCATGGCCAAGCTGGCCAGGATGTCGCAACCAATGCTTCAGATACTTGAGCCGACGGCACGCGTTTGTAAACCTCTTTTGGATTTACACTAAGCAACCACGCATCCCGTTGCCACGGGATGGACCGTTACGCCCATGCCAGAAACAGCAGATAGACTTGCCTACATCCTGCGAGATCCGCTGTTCCCCTGTATCCAGTGCGGCAAATGCACCGGAAGCTGCCCCATATCCACCATATCACCCCACTTTAACATCAGGCGCATCCTCTATGACATGCTCAATTCCAGCGGCGAAGAGATCGCCTATCGCAAGGAGATGATCTGGGACTGCTCCACCTGCACCACCTGTGTCAGGCGCTGCCCCAAAAAGGTGGACCCGGCGAACCTGGTCATCAGCGTGCGCAGCGTCCTGGTCGAGGACGGCCAGGTTCCCCCCAAGGTGCGGGATGTGTTAAAGTCCATTTCCATCCGCGGCAACCCCTGGAACATCGGGCAGGAAAAGCGCTCGGAGTGGGCCGCCGGGATGGAGGTAAAAAGCATTGCCGATGCCGAGGTCCTCTATTACGTGGGCTGCACGCCGGCCTTTGACCCGCGCCTGCAGAAGATCGCCCGCGCCCTGGCCAAGGCGCTCGGCGCGGCCGGGGTCAACTTCGGGACCCTGGGCAACGACGAGGTATGCTGCGGCAATGAAATCAGGCGCCTGGGCGATATCTGGTCCTTTGACGCCCTGAAGGAAATGAACATGGACCTGTTCAAGCAGTTTCCCATCAAGCAGATCATCACCACCTCGCCCCACTGCTACAACACCTTCAAAAACGAATACCCGGAGCTGGGTGTCCCGGTGCAGCATTACACCGAGGTCGTCGCCGAGCTGATTAAAAAGAAGAAGCTCCGCTTTAGCAAAAAGCTGGAAAAGAAAGTGACCTATCATGACCCCTGCTTCCTGGGGCGTCAGAACCAGGTGTTTGGTCCTCCCCGGGACATCCTCAAGAGCATCCCCTCGGTCACCTTCGTAGAGATGGACCGGATACGGGAGCGTGCGCTGTGCTGCGAGGGCGGCGGCGGTCGGATGTGGATCGAGGCGCACGAAACCATGGAGCGAACCGCCGCCAGCCGCGTCCGGGAGGCCCTGGACTGCGGCGCGGAGATCCTGGCGACCGCGTGCCCCTTCTGTTTGCTCACCCTGGAGGACGCGGTAAAAAGCGCGAATCTTGAGGAGCGGCTCCAGGTGCTTGACATTATAGAGCTGGTTGCCCAGGTCATGGAGTAAGTGCGTCATATGGGAAAAGCACGGGTTGGTGTGTACATCTGCCATTGCGGCGTGAATATACAATCGACGGTTGACGTGAGCCGGCTCGCCCGCTTTGCCGCAACCCTGCCGAATGTGGCGGTGGCCAAGGATTACATCTACCTCTGCTCCGATCCGGGCCAGGAGCTGATCCGCAACGACATCAAAGAGCACAACCTGAACCGCATCGTGGTTGCCGCCTGCTCGCCGCGCATGCACGAGCCCACCTTCCGGAAGGTGCTGGGAAAGTCCGGCCTCAACCCCTACTGTCTGGAGATCGCCAACATCCGCGAGCACTGCAGCTGGGTCCACCAGGACATGGAAAAAGCCACCCGAAAGGCGGAGAGCATCATCGCCGCCACCGTGGCCAAGACACGCCTGCTCGAACCGCTCGAGGAGAAGGAAGTTGACGTGGTTCCCTCGGCGCTGGTCATCGGCGGCGGCATCGCCGGCATTCAGGCGGCGCTGGATATCGCCGACACCGGGTTCAAGGTCTACCTGGTGGAAAAGGAGCCCAGCATCGGCGGCCACATGATGCAGCTGGACAAGACCTTCCCCACTCTTGACTGCTCCGCCTGCATCCTGACGCCGAAGATGTCCGACGTGGGCAATCACCCCAACATCGAGCTCTTGACCTACTCGGAGATTGCCGAGGTCAAGGGATACGTGGGCAACTTCAAGGTCACCATCCGGAAGAAGCCGCGCTACATCGACGCCGAGCGCTGCAATGGATGCGGTCAATGCATCTCCTACTGCCCGGTGGAAATGCCCGACCTTTTCAACATGAGCCTGTCCAGGTCCAAGTGTCTCTACATTCCCTTCCCCCAGGCAGTCCCGGCCAAAGCCGTGATCAATCCCGCCTATTGCCGCTACACCCTGCGCCGGGAGTGCAAGCAGTGCGAACCGGTCTGCAAGGACCTCAAGGCCATCGACCTGAAGCAGAAGGAACAGCTGGTGGAGGTTGACGTTGGCACCATCATCGTTGCCACCGGTTTCGACACCTTCAACCCCGCGCTCAAGCCCGAGCTCGGCTACGGCCTCTATCCCAACGTCATCACCGGGCTGGAGTTTGAGCGCCTTTCCTCGGCATCCGGCCCCACCTCGGGCACGGTCACCATCAACGGAAAAACGCCGAAGAAGGTGGTGTTCGTTCACTGCGTGGGATCGCGGGACAAGTCCATCGGCAATGAATACTGCTCCCGGGTCTGCTGCATGTACACCGCCAAGCAGGCGCATCTCATTCACGACAAGCTCCCCGACGCCGAGATCACCGTTTTTTATATTGACGTGCGGGCGTTCGGCAAGGGCTTCGAGGAGTTTTACGACCGGGTCAAGCAGGAGGGCATCACCTACCGCCGGGGAAACGTGGCGGAGGTTTACAAAAAGGGCGACACGCTGGTGGTGAAGGCAGAGGACACGCTGCTGGGGCAGCTGCTTGAACTCGAGGCGGACCTGGTGGTGCTGGCGGTGGGCATGGTGCCGAGCGCCGGCAGCGCCGCGGTGAGCAGCCTGCTCAAGCTTTCCCAGTCAGCCGACAGCTTCTTCCTCGAGGCCCATCCCAAGCTGCGCCCGGTGGATACGGCGAGCGACGGCATTTTTCTCGCCGGATGCTGCCAGGGACCCAAGGACATCCCGGACACGGTAGCCCAGGCCAGCGGCGCCGCGGCGCGGGCCTGCATCCCCCTCTCCCAAGGCAAGGTGAAGACCGAGGCCCAGGTCTCCCAGGTGGATGAAAGGTTGTGCCGGGCATGCGGTTTTTGCATCCAGGCGTGTCCCTACGAGGCCATCGGCCTGAAGCGGGTGGAGGCGGGGGGAATCGCCCGCGACGTGGCCTCGGTCAACGAGGTGCTCTGCAAGGGCTGCGGGGCATGCGCGGCCGCCTGTCTTTCCGGCGCCATCCAGCAGAAGTCTTTTACCGACGAACAGCTGCTTTCAATGATTGCGGCATTTGGTGAGCGCTATGAGTGAATTTGAACCGAACATTGTGGCATTTCTCTGCAACTGGTGCTCCTACGCCGGGGCCGACCTTACCGGAACCACCCGGACCCACTATCCGCCCTCGGTCAAGGTCATCCGGGTCATGTGCACCGGGCGGGTGAATCCCCTCTTTGTCGCCCAGGCGCTGCAGCAAGGGGCTGACGGCGTGCTCATCTCCGGCTGCCACCCCGGTGAATGCCACTACATGAAGGGGAATTTTCTCGCGCGCCGGCGCTTCATGATGATAAAAAACCTCCTGGAATACATGGGCATTGATCCGCGGCGCATCCGGATGAGCTGGGTGTCCGCATCGGAAGGGAAGAAGTTCGCCGACGTCATCAGCGAGGTCACCCGGGATATTGCGGAGCTCGGCCCGCTGCAACCGATTGCGAGTTAGATGCTATGGATATTGAAAAACTGCGGGATGAGGCAAAACGGGCGCTCGGCCGCAAGGAAATCGAATGCCTGATCGGCTACCAGGCGGGAAGCTACGGCTTCCGGGTGTCCGCCGCCTTTCTCACCGGCAAGGAAGAGGTGGACCGGTTGATCTTTTCCCCGCTCTGTGCGCTGAGCCTGGTCAATTACCTGACCATCGAGGGCAGGCCTCCCCTGGCGACCGACGATCAAAAAGCCAAGCCCGGGAAAATTGCCATTGTGGTGCGGGGGTGCGATTCCCGCGCCATTAACCAGCTGCTGGCCGAGGGCGGGCTTTCGCGCGACCGGCTCTACATTATCGGGGTTGCCTGCAGCGGAGTGATAGACCTTAAAAAAGCTGAAGCCCGGTTCCCGGGAACACTGGCCCGGGCCGAGGTTGCGGAGGAAAACGACACCTATCTGATCAGCATCGACGGACAGACCCACACCGTTCCCCGCGATGAGCTGCTGGCGGAGACCTGCAAAACCTGCCGGTACCCCACCCCGCTCATTTTTGACAAGCTGGTGGGTGATAAAAGAAAAGGGAGCTCCGCCGGCTACGATGACATCAAGGCGATCGAGGAGAAAACACCGGAGGAAAAGCGTGAGTTCTGGCAGGGCCAGCTCAGCCGCTGCATCCGCTGCTACGCCTGCCGCAATGCCTGCCCCCTGTGCTACTGCGACGGCTGCATCCTGGACAAGCTCAAGCCGCAGTGGGTAAAGCGCTCGGTGGACACCAACGAAAATTACATGTTTCACCTCTCCCGCGCCTTTCACCTGGCCGGCCGCTGCGTCAGCTGCGGCGAGTGCGAGCGGGTCTGCCCCGCGTCCATTCCGCTGATGAAACTCAACCGCAAGATGGAAAAGGACGTGAAGGAGCTCTTCAACTTCGAGGCGGGGAAGGACCCGGCGGCGCAGCCGCTGCTCAACACCTTTAAGATTGAAGATCCTGATGATTTTGTGCTCTAGGAATAGACAGCCATGGCCACATATCTCCTGCCTCGTGAAAAGTTAAACCTCTTTCTGGCGGCGCTTGACCGCTTCCAGGTGTGGGCGCCGGTATGCAGAGACGGAAGCTGCGCCTTCGAGCCGGTTTCGGGCAGGCTCGACTCCGTCGAGATTGACCTGCAGCGTCAGCCGCTCCCCGCCAAGAAAGCGGTCTTTCCCCAGACCGAGACCTTTTTTACCTTTGACCGAGCCGGCGTGCCTCAGGAGACGGCCTCCTCCGAGCGTCCGGAGCTGCTTATTTTCGGCATACGGCCGTGCGACGCCCGCAGCTTTGCGCTGCTTGACCCGGTGTTTGAGGACACCATTCCGGATCCCTATTACCTGAACCGGCGAAAAAATACCGTCCTGTGCGGCATGGCCTGCTCCGAGCCCTTTGCCAATTGCTTCTGCACCTCCATCGGCGGCGATCCGTTTGCCTCAGGCGGCCTTGACCTGCGCTTCACCGACTATGACGATTACTTCCTTATCGATGTGATTACCGGCCGCGGCCAGGGGATCATCGAACTGATCGATGCCTCGCTCCTCCGCCCCGCCGCGGAAAAAGACTGGCAGGAAAACGAGCGGCGGGCGCAAAACGCCCGCGGCCTGATTGCCCGCAGCAGTGACCTCACCGGCATCCCGGAAAAGCTCGCCCGGCTTTTTGAACATCCGCTCTGGAAGCAGTTCGCCGACAAGTGCATCGGGTGCGGCATCTGCACCTATACCTGCCCCACCTGCTACTGTTTTGACATGCAGGACGAGGCCGGCGTTCGCCAGGGACGCCGCGTCAGAATCTGGGATTCCTGCATGTTCCCCGAATACACCCTGCACGCATCGGGGCACAATCCCCGTCCGACCAGGGCCGCGCGATACCGCAATCGCATCTACCACAAGTTCAAATTCAACCAGGACAACTATGGCGCCCTGAGCTGCGTGGGATGCGGACGGTGCACCTCGCTCTGCCCGGCGAACATCGATCTGATGGAATGTCTCACCGCCATTAAGGATGCCGAATGAACAATCCCTACCTGCCTGAAATCGCCACCATTGTCAGCGTCCGGGATGAGGCAACCGGGGGACGGCCCATAAAAACCTTCCGGGTTGAGCTCGCCGAAGGGCGTGATCTCAATCATCGCCCGGGCCAGTGCGCCATCATCGGCATCCTGGGCATCGGCGAAAGCATGATTTCCATCGCCTCATCGCGCTCCCGGGGCGCCTTCCTCGAATTCAGCATCATGAAACTGGGCAAGGTCACCTCCGCGCTCCACGATTGCGACGCGGGCGACCGGATCACCATACGGGGCCCTTACGGCAACGGCTTTCCCCTTGAGGCATGGAAGGGCAAGAACATCATTACCATCGGCGGCGGCATCGGCCACGCGCCTTTGCGGCCGCTGGTGCAGTATGTGCGCGACCACCGCGGGGATTTCGGCCAGCTGGACGTGGTCTGCGGGGCCCGCACCTCCAATGATCTCTGCTACAAGGACGAGCTCTTCGGCCTGAGAGACGCGCATGACCTGAAGGTGCACCTTTCCATTGACGTGCCCGAGACCACCTGGTCCAGCTTCGTCGGCTTCGTTCCCGCCCATCTCATGGAAATCAAGCCCTCATCGAAAAACACCATCGCCATAACCTGCGGGCCGGCGGTGATGATCAAGTATGTGATTCAGAACCTGCTGATGCTGGGCTTCCCCGAACAGAATATCTTCACCACCCTGGAAAACCGGATGAAATGCGGCATTGGAAAATGCGGCCGGTGCAACGTGGGCAACATCTACGTCTGCAAGGACGGCCCGGTTTTTTCCTACGCCACCCTGAAGGGCCTTCCGGAATTTTAACCGCGGCGCGCTCCACCCCCCTGCCGGTACTATGCCTCAGCCGAAACATCTCAGCTCAGCCGAAAACAGCCCCTACCGGCCTTATTACGCTGCCAATCGCAACGCCCTCCTGAACCATCCGGCCGGCGGCAGCCGCGCTTCCGCTGCGCTCCCCTACCCGGCCATTGCCGTCTACTGCGGGGCGGGCGCTTCCCATTCGTGGCTCTGGTTTGTGGACATACTTGAGGCCATGGGCTTCTGGAACATCACCTTCATCACCGATGAGGATATCAGGGAAGACGGGCTTACCCGGTGCGATGCGGTGCTGGTCTCCGGGGGCGATACCTTTGCCATCGCCGAAGCCCTCGGCGAAGCGGGCGCCCGGGCGCTGACCCGCTTTGTAACCGGGGGCGGCATCTATATAGGAAGCTGCGCGGGAGCCTACCTCCCGCTCAACTCCTCCCTGCCCCCGCTCAACCTGTTCAATTTTGTACCGGCCCGGATCAGCAACCTCACCCGAAACCTCCCCACGCCGGACATGCTGCCGGAAAAGTTCTGCACCTCCTATGGTTGCCGCTACGTATTTCACCCGGTGCGGGAAGAGGTTGTCATGGCCATACACAATTTCCCCTGCCGGCTTGAGCGTTACACGGAGGTGACCGCGCCGCTCTATGGAGGACCGGCCTTTCTGCCTTCGGCGGAGGTGCAGACGCTCGCCCGGTACAGCGGCTTCACCCAGCACACCCTCTATCTCACCGACACGCAACTCGCTCATGACACGCTGATCGGCAAGGGGGCGATCGTCGCACAACCGGTCGGCAACGGCATCATGTATCTCTGCGGCCCTCATCTTGAGCATCCCCGCTACCCGGCGGCCAACACCCTGATCGCCGAGATGCTCTATCAGAGCGGCAGCCGCCGCGACAATCCCGCACCCCGGCCCGGGGAGGGGGACTCCTGCTCCCCGGACACGCGCAACCGGCTCTTGCGCAACATACGATCGGAGCTGAGCAACTCCCGCATCGCGGCGCTGGCCCTCGAGCGCACCTCGCTGCAATGGCGGATCGGGAACAAGGTCTATGAACCAGAAAAAATAAGCCTTTTTCTTGAAACCATGTGGTCGCGCTGGGAGATTTTTCTTTCACAAAAATCTGGACACGAACCGGAGCTGTATGCTATTTATGGCCAGGCAAAGGAAGTAACCGCTCTGTTGCGTCGCATACGGCAGTCCGCCGCCCCGGGAGCAGATGAAACGGCCGCCGCAGCGGAGCTGCTGGATCGCTTAAAGGTTATTGCCGCATCGTTTCTCACCATCTATTTTGATGTGCGACGATCGCACCTCATGCATGGAGGAGCCACTTAAATGCACATGTATTTTGAGGCAACCGCCCTGCTGTACATCCTGACGGTATTTACCCTGGCAGCCTTCCTTGTGGGGGCCTATGCCAATATCTATCTCTGGAGAAAGGGAAAAGCGCCCAGCCTCCACCACCGCATGCTCACCGGACCGATTCTAAAGGCGCTTATCCTTGACGCCCTTTTGCAGGCGCAGCTGCTCAAGCAGAGCGCGGTGCGCTGGTTCATGCACATCTGCATCTTCTGGGGCTTTCTCGGCCTGCTCGCCCACACCACCCTGCTTGCGGTCATGAGCCACTTTGTCCCGGCCGACGCCGCCATTTCCCAATATATTTTTCTCGGCCCGGGAAAGCCGTTTCTCGATGTCTGGGGCGACCTCTGGGGGCTGATGCTGCTCATCGGCCTGATCATCGCCTTTGCGCGGCGCTACGTGGTGAAGGCGGTGCAGCTCGATACCATCCTCATGGATAATGCCGCGCTGATCTTTTTGTTCGCCATCGCGATCACCGGCTTCTTGAGCGAGGCGCAGCGGCTGGCGGCGGCGCCCTATGATCCTTCCATGCGCTATTCATTCGTGGGAGTCGTGCTGGCATCGGTCCTGCGGTCGATGCCGTCGCTGATCGTTGATTACATATCGGTGGTCTGGGTGCACACCCTCATTTCACTGGTATTTCTTTCCCTCATCCCCTTCAGCAAAACCTGGCATGCGTTCGTAAGCCCGGTGGAAATCGCCCTGGACGCATCTGAACGAACCCCCTTAGGAGAAAACTATGGAGGAGCAACCCACTAAACCGGAGGAGACCACGCCTCAGCAGACGCAACCGGAGGAGGCCACGAATCAGCCCACGCAAGCGGAAGATGCCGGCGCCCCCACCATTAATGTTGATAATCTGAGCGTGCGCCAGCTTATGGAGTTGGATGCCTGCACCAGGTGCGGCGAGTGCTCCCTCTGGTGCCCGGCCTATGAGCAGGACAAGAAGGAAGGCATCACCCCGCGGGGGCGCGCCAAGGCCTTCAAGGACATTGTCAAGGCGCAGCACGGCCTGTGGGCAAAGCTGTTCGGACGGTCCCGGGTCAGCAGGGAACAGATCGATCAATTTGTCAAGGAGCTGTACGAATGCAGCACCTGCCGGCAGTGCTACGAAGTGTGCCCGGTGAAAATTGACACGGTTGAGCTCTGGGAAAGCATTCGCCGGGCGGTGGTCAATGCGGGGTTAGGCCCGCTCGATTCACAAAAGAACCTCATCCAGAGCGTCAAGTCCTACGACAACCCCTGGGGGCAGCCGAGGAGCTCCCGCGCCCGCTGGGCCAAGGGCGCCAAGCGGCAGAAGAAGATTGCCGAGGAGCCGAAGGATATCAGCAAACAGAAGACGGACATCCTCTACTTTGTGGGATGCACCGGTTCCTACGATGTGAATGTTGAGCCGGTGGCCATCAACACCACCAACATTTTACAGGCGGCGGGCGTTGACTTCGGCATCCTGGGGATCAAGGAGAAATGCTGCGGGAGCGTGCTGCTGCGCATGGGCGACAGGGAATACGAGCGGATTGCGCTGGAAAACATCAAGCAGTTCAACGAACTCGGCTTTACAACCATGATCACCTCCTGCGCCGGCTGCTTTAAAACCATCAAGGAAGACTATCCCAAGGTGGGCAAGCTCAATTTCGAGGTGAAGCACACACTGGAATACATCATTGAGCTGATTGAGTCGGGAAAGCTGAAGCTGACCAAACCGGTCAACCTCAAGGTGACCTACCATGACCCCTGCCACCTGGGAAGGCACAGCGGCGTCTATGAAGCGCCCCGCAAGCTTTTAAAGATGATTCCCGGTCTTGAGCTCATCGAAATGGAGCGCCACGGGGAGAATGCCCGCTGCTGCGGCGCCGGCGGCGGTTTGAAATCGGGCTACCCCGACATTCAAAACAAAATCTCCCAGACCCGCATCCGGGAAGCCGAGGCAACCGGGGCTACCGAGCTGGTTTCCGCCTGCCCCTTCTGCTACCAGGGACTACAGGTGGGCATCCAGGCCCTTGACTCAAAGCTCACCATGCGGGACATCACCGAGCTGGTGCTCATGGCCATCGAGGTGAAGGAAGAGCCTGCGGCACAGGCGCAAACCGCGTAAGGAGCGACACTGGTCACTTTTCGATGCATCGCCGCCCTGGCGGCTCTCATGGTGCTTTGCCCTTCATGCCGGCCGTCCGATAACGGCGCCACCGTGATCCGGCTGGCCTACCTGCAGAGCGATCTGCACCACCTTCCCGCCTTCGTCGCCCTGGAAAAGGGGCTGTACCGTGAAGAAGGTCTTACCGTCGAAACCGCCGGCATATTCAAGGCCGGTCCCGAGCTGATGAGCGGATTTTCGGCCGGGAGCCTGGATGCCGGCTACGTCGGGCTCGCTCCCGCGCTGGTTGCCGCGGCCAATGGGACCGCCCGCATCGCCCTGATCGCCCAGGTCAACAAGAACGGCTCCGCGCTGGTGGTTGCAAAAGACAGCCCGCTGAACAAGACGGCGGATCTCATCGGCAAGACGGTTGCCATCCCCGGCCATGCCACCATCCAGGACTTTTTGCTGCGCAAGCTGTTCTCGGACGCGGGCATTGGTGACAACCGGGCTACCGTGATCACCATCAAGCCGCCGGAGATGCTCAGCGTGCTCAAAGGCGGCCAGATCGCCGCCTTCATGGCCTGGGAACCATATCCGTCTCTCGCCGTGGTGCAAGACGCCGGCAGGGTGCTCAGCTATTCCGAGGAGATATGGCCGGACCACCCCTGCTGCGTGCTCGCCGTCAGCAGGGCATTCCTGGAAAAGCATCCCTCCTTGGTCAGCGCGCTGCGCCGCGCCCATCTCCGCTCCATTGCATACATAACAAACCACCCTGAGGAAGCGGTGGCTATCGGCGTACACTACACCGCCATGGAATCCGCCGTGGTTTCCCTGGCGCTCAAGCACATCCAGTTTGATGACAACCTCCCGGTGAACCGGGTGCTTGACTACGCGGTGACGCTCAATCAGCTCGGCTACACCGCCGTCAACGATCCCCCATCATTCCTGCAGTCGCTCCTGGTCACCTCACCCTGAAAGCTCCGCGGCAATAAGCGCTGCGCCGAGCGCGCCGGTCAGCTGCGGGCGTTCCGGCACCCGCACCGTGAGCTGCAGCTCGTCGCACAGGGCCCGAACCACTCCGCTGTTTCGCGCCACGCCGCCGGTAAGCGCCACCGCCTCCTCCAGCCCCATCTGGGCCATCATGGCCGCAACCCGGTTGGCAATGGCGCCGTGGATGCCTGCCGCAATATCCTCCCGCGCCCGGCCCTCACCCCGCAAAAACACCACCTCGGATTCGGCAAACACGGTGCAGAGGCTGCTGATCGGGCAGGGGTTCAGGCTGGCAAGCGCCAGTGACCCCAGATCATCAAGCGGCACTTCAAGGGCCCGGGCCATGACCTCCAGAAACCTTCCTGTTCCGGCGGCGCATTTATCGTTCATCACAAAATCGGCCACCCTGCCCTCGCCGTCAATGCGCATCGCCTTGCTGTCCTGCCCGCCGATGTCAATGACCGTTCGTACATCCGGAATCATATGACTGACGCCGCGGGCATGACAGGTAATTTCGGTTACCTTTTTGTCAGCGAAGCCGACCGCAGTCCGCCCGTAGCCGGTGGCGACAACCCCGTCGAGATCGCCCGCGGACATGCCCGCCGCCGCAAGCACCCCCTTCATGATTTCGTCCGCGACCCGCGCTACCGAAGAACCGGTATCCCGAACCGCCCGGGCAACGGGCTCACCGGCGCGGACGATGACCGCCTTTGCCGCCACCGCGCCGATATCAATGCCTAAAAAGCATTTGGTCATGCACACACGCCTGTTTAATTAATAATATATCATATGGAGGGACGCGCTCCGCCGCGTCCGATTATTATTGCATACGGCCATGACAGAGCATGGCCCTCCATCAGCAACCGTCATCCTGCGACTTGATCGCAGGATCCAAGACAAGAGAGAGACTGGATTCTGCGGTCAAGCCGCAGAATGACGTGTTTACAGAATTGCATTTCCCTGTTTCATGGTGCCGCAAAGGAATAATGAATTTTCCAACCACAACGGTTTTTACCGCCGATACGCTCACACAACCTGACGCGACGCAACCTTTTCCACCCGGCAGAGCGACGACTTGAGCCCCGGGAACCCCGAGATGGGATCCCGCTTGGCGTGATCGGTCAATGCATTGCAATCCGCCTCAAGCCAGCCGTGCGGAAGATGAACCACCCGGGGCATTATTTTGTCGGTCACCCGCGCCCTGACGGTCACCGACCCGCGGGGCGAGGTCACCTTCACCTGATCGCCATTGCTAACGCCGCAGTCCAGGGCCGTGTCCGGATGCATCTCCAGAAAGGGGCCCCGGGACAGCTTCAACAGGGACGGTATATTCCGGTGCTGCGAATGGAGGTAGGCGGGATGCCGGCCGCCGGTGGTCAGGGTCAGGGGATAATCCCGGGCAAGTTCCGGCGAGCTCCGAACGCTTTCCATCGGCTCACGATACTCGGGCAGCGGATCGTAGCCGTTCGCTTCCAGCGAACGCGAGTACAGTTCAATCTTGCCCGAATAGGTATAAAATCCGTCCTTTAAGAACTGTCCCGGCTCGATGGTATGCATGATCCCCTCCGGATGCCGTTTCAGCTCCTCAACCGTGGTGCCGGTCGGCTGCAAAACAAAGTCCGCGAGATCGTCAAAGCCCTTCCAGGGAAAGTGTTTCGCATATCCCATGCGTTTGGACAGCTCCCACCATATCTTCCAGTCCGGCCAGCACTCCCCCCCGTCAACGGCGCGTGTCTGGAGGCTGAGCGGCATGGTGGCAATCTCTTCCCGCTCCAGGAAAAATGCGGCGGGGAGGACGAGGTCGGCGTGCTGCGCGGTCTCGGTCATAAACAGATCAATGGCCACGGTGAACTCCATTTTGCCGAAGAGCTCCCGCATTTTATTGCTGTTGGCAAGTTCCGGCAGCGGCGATCCGCCTGCGCTGATGAAGGCTTTCACCGGGCTCTCCGCGCTGCCGACGATCTTCTCCAGCACCACCAGCGCCTGGGCCTGGTTGATCATGCTCACAAACATGGGGTGCTCATCCATGCCGATGGGTTGAGCGGGCGGCGCATCACCATCCTCGATCTGCGCCGGGGAGAATACCGTGGGCGCAAGAAAGGTGTTGCCGCCGGGCACGTCAATATTGCCGGTTAAAGCGAGCAGCACGGAAATCGCCCGCAGGGTTTGCACGGTATTGGTCTGATGCTCCACGCCCGTTCCCGGCATGATGCTCGCCGGCCGTTCTGAGGCAAGCATTCTGGCCGCGGCAACAATTGCAGCCTGCGGCACCATGGTAATCTTCTCAACTTCCGCAAGATCATACCTGCCGACCAGCTCCTTCAGCTCATCAAAGCCCGATGTGTAATTCTTGACGTATTCATCATCGTAGATATGTTCATCAATGATCACCCGCATCATGCCGAGGGCCAGGGCGCCGTCCGTGCCCGGGCGCACCCGCAGGTGCAGGTCGGCAAGGCCGGCAATGGTCGGCGTCCTCGGGTCGATCACCATAAACCGAGCACCCCGCTTTTTCAGTTCGGTAAACAGCCGGATGGTGCGGGGCATGCTGCCGGCAGCCATGCTGCCGCTGGCGAAGGGATTTGAACCCCAGACGACGATGGTTTTACTGCGCCGCACGTCGGCAAAGGCCAGGCTGCCGAAGGTGGCGATGCCGTTGAGCAGATGGGGGATGAAACATTCGCTGGCGGCGGAGCAGAGGTTTGCCGATCCATGAGCGTTGAGAAACCGCTTCATGCAGAACATGGCAATGCAGTTCTTGACATAGGTTTGTCCGTGATAGACGCAAAGGCTGTTGGCGCCGTATCGTTCCTTAATACCGGCAAGCCGGTCCGCGAGCAGGTCAAGCGCCTCGTCCCAGCTGAGCTGTTTCCAGGAACCATTATCTTTTCTCATGGGAGAACGCAGACGGTCCGGTGCGTACATGATATCAAGCGCCGCATATCCCTTGACGCACAGATCCCCCTTGCCCAGGCTATCCTCCTCCCAGCCCTCCACCCTGGTCACCCGATCGCCGCTCACCGCCACCTGCATCCGGCAGGTCCGCTCACAGATGCTGCAAAATGTTTTGTGAAGTCGCTCCATGGCTATCTCCTTGGGTGAAGAGGGTTCAGGGGTCAGAAAACAGGGTTCAGTGGTCAGGGGTCAGGGTACAGGGAACAAAAATTATGAATTACGAATTATAAATTATGAGTTTTTAGTTTGCCGGTTGACTAGTTCACTATTGCATTAGTTTGGTAGTTAACGAACGAGTTTGCCGTTGCCGGTTATCATCGTATAGGCAAAAAGAGAATTAAAGCGAATCAGGCAACAAAGCAGTCAACCAGCTGACTAGCGAACCAGCAAACCAGTTAACTCTTCATCTCTATTATACTACCCGCTACCTCTCCGCCCTGCCCTCTCCCCGCTCCCTTACTGCTCTCTCCACTTCGGCAAAGAGCTTGTGGAAGAGTTTTACGTCGCGCTTTTCCAGGGCGATCCTTCCGAGCACCCTCCTGAACCGATCGATGAAATCCTTGATATCCACCCGGGGGTGAAAGCCGATGCTCTGCAGACAGGCATCCATATGCTCATATAGATGATAGATTTCGTGGTTTTGCGCCAGGTCCCATGCAAACACCTCTTTTCCCGGACTCTCCCTGAATGCTTTATACAGCTCATAACAATATATCATCACTGCCTGGGCCAGGTTCAGCGCCGGCTGGCGCAAGGCGCTGGGAATGGTTGAAACTATGTGGCAGCTTCTCAGCTCCTCGTTGGTAAGTCCTCTTGATTCCCGGCCAAAGACGAGGGCAATCCGGGCCTTCGGCCCGCGTTTCTCCACTTCGCCGACGATCTGGGAAGGCGTGTGCAGGGGATAGTGACGCCCCCGCACCCGCTGGGTGGTCCCGACTACAAACACAAAGGGCTTCAAGGCCTCCGCCAGATTGTCATACACCAGGGCTTTATCAAGAATGTCGCGGGAGCGGTGGGCGAGCGCATACGTCTCCAGCCTCTGATAGGGAACCGGGTTGATTAATATAAGTTCCTTCAATCCCATGTTCTTCATGCAGCGGGCCACCGAACCGATATTCTCGGGATGTTCCGTATGCACCAGCACGATTGAAATGTGAGCCAAGGGGGTTGCCATACAATAGGGTTCAGGGTTGAGGGTTCAGGGTTCAGGGGAACAATAATAATGAATTACGAATTATAAATTATGTATGCAAAGCAACAATGCTGGAAATTTTGGTAGGAGCGCCTTCAGGCGCGATTTATGCGCGGCTAAAAGCCGCTCCTACCGGGCAAAGCAGTTTCTGCGTCTTATATATCATGCCGGGGTGCTTCTTTAAAGCAAAATAACCTACAGCAAGCCATGGATGATTTTTCGTTGCTTTTCAGGGAGAATATCTCTATGCTGCCTGCAGGGTGATGGAGTGGTGGAGTAGTGGAATAAAAAGCGCAAGCTAAAGCTTGCGACTACGTGGTTGCCCCAACAGACCAATTTCTCAGTCGCACCGCAACTTCGAAATGACAAGGCATCAGCAACTGTGCGCGTCATTACTGTGGACTGTCGACCGTGGACTATGGACTGTTTTTTCGCCCCTGCACCCTGTACCTGTACCCTGTTTTTGTAACCACGAAGAGCACGAAGGAAAACGCACGAAGCACACTAAGGAAAACATTAAATCGTAGGGGCAATCCCCCCGTGGTTGCCCCCACAGACCAACTTCTCAGTCGCACCGCAACTTCGAAATGACAAGACATCAGCAACTGTGCGCGTCATTACTGTGGACTGTCGCCCGTGGACTAGGGACTGTTTTTTCGCCCCTGTTCCCTGTTCCCTGAACCCTGCACCCTTTTTTTTCGAGGCTCCTCCATGTCAAGCGTCCTTACCGTCATGCAGCAGCGCTGCAGCGTCAGAAGCTTCAAGGATACCCCGGTGGACCGGGAAGTCATTCGTGCAATCACTGAGGCGGCACGGCTCGCCCCCTCCGCCTGCAACGCGCAGCCCTGGCGGTTCGTGGCGGTGACTGAACCACCGCTCCTCAAGGAAATTGTCGACCGGGGGCTGGGAGGCGTTGTCCCCAACCGCTGGGCGGCATCAGCGCCGGTTATTGTGGTGGGCTGCGCGGTATTAAACCTGCTGACCCACCGCCTGGGGGAGGCGGTAAAGGGAATCAATTATCACCAGATTGACCTTGGCATCTCCCTTGAACACATGGTGCTGCAGGCAACCGAAATGGGGCTGGGCACCTGCTGGATCGGCTGGTTTAACGGGAAACACATACAAAAGATCCTGCGGATTCCCCGGGGGTGGAAGGTCATATCGCTCCTCGCGTTGGGCTACCCGCAAGACGAACATCCTGCTCGCAGCGCGCGGCTGGGGCTTGATGAGATTCTTTTCTTCAATGGCGTGAAGGGGTGTAGTTTTTGAAATGATCTGCCGCTTCGGCGGTGCGGGCGGGAGTGCAGGCCATGCAGTCACTGCAAAAAAACGGGCTCAGCATCAGAGCAGCGCTGATGCTGATCATGATAGTTCTGGTTGTGGCAGCGTTCCCGGAAAAACCATTCGCCCAGCTGCTGCTTTCCCCCAAATATGCTTTCTATATGGCGGGCAGCATTGTCGCCATCATCCTTCTGGCACTGAAAAAAGTAAGCACTGCGGTGAGGCTGGTCTTGCTCATCGCCTTCTTTTATGTCTTTGGCGTCGCTCTCGGCATTCATCCCAGTCCCCTGTGTGCCCTTACCAAAGCGCCGTTGCGCTATCGTCTGAGCGGTTTCATTCCTCCCCCCATGGCGGTCATGGCCGCTGTCATGTTGATCCTGACGGTCATCGGAAATAAAGTCTTCTGCGGATGGATCTGTCCCCTGGGATGCATGCAGGAAGCGGTATATCTGATCAGCAGGCGCCCGCGAAAAGTGAAATGCTCATTTGGCATCTCCAACGCGGTTCGCACATCCCTCTTCGTTATCTTTATCGTCGGGATCATCTCATGGAATGGCAACATCTACGATTTCTTTAACCCATTTGAAATCTTCCACTGGCATTTCACCGCCTATCTTACCGCCGTTCTATCTCTGGTGCTGGTCGCCAGCCTGGCGTTGTACCGCCCCTTCTGCCGGTTTATCTGTCCTGCCGGTCTTATCACCTGGCTTTTTGAGCGCATGAGCCTTTTCGGGGTCCGAAAAAACCAGGCACGGTGCACCAACTGCATGCAGTGCATCAAGGCAAGCCCCTGCAACGCCATCGAGGCCATCATTGACAACCGAAAGGTTGTGCCCGACTGCTTTGCCTGCGGCGCCTGCATCAAGGCATGTCCGGAAGACGCCCTTTCCTTTTCCCTGCGATAGACAGTGAATTACCCCTCAGCAGAGCTGCGAGGCATCAAAAAATCTCCTCCCCCTCGATGGGGGAGGATTAAGGTGGGGGTGATGCCAATATCATGTCCCCCTCACCCTCACCCTAACCCCTGGTCGCCTTCGGCGCCGCCAGAGGCGGGTAAACCTCTCCCGCCAGGGGAGAGGGAATGCCATTCATCTCCATAGCAGAGCTGTGGAGTGTTCTGGCGTATCTTTATAAAAACCCCCGGAGAAGCTAATCCGGGGGTCGTTTAATTAGATCGGCAATGGGCGTTGTGCCAGCATGCATGCCGCTTTTTTTTACTTTGCCAGCATTGGATCGATGACCTTCTGAAATTCAGCCAGCGGCTTGGCGCCCACCAGCTTTTTCCCATTGACAAAGAAGGTCGGTGTTCCCCTCACGGCAACAGAGGCGCCGGTCTTCATGTCCTCATCCACCGCAGACTTGAAACGATGGCTTTCCAGATCAGCAGTAAACTTCTGCATATTCAGCTTTAACTCCTGGGCGTACTGCTTTAAGTTATCAATTTCAATTTTTTGCTGGTTGGCAAAAATCTTGTCATGCATTTCCCAAAACTTGCCCTGCTCTCCGGCGGCAAGCGCAGCCTCAGCCGCTAAAGGCGCCTGTTTGTGAAACGGCAGCGGGAAGTTTTTAAATACCGCCTTTATCTTACCGGGATAGGCGTCCATGATCTGCTTTATGGTCGCCTGCGAACGCTGGGAGTACGGACACTGGAAATCCTGGAACATGACCAGGGTTACCGGCGCATTCTGCGCGCCTTTTGATGGAGAAGTGCCGGCCGGAATGGTATATACTTTGTTGGGATCCTCGGCGGGCTGGTCCTTCCGGGCTGCCGTCTTTGCACCTTCCTCCTTCACATTTTTCCCCCACTTGAAGGGAATCTCCTTCCCGCTCAGCTCTTCATCAATTACCCGGACAAATGCCTCTAATGGCTGCGCGCCGCTTATATATCGTCCATTGACGAAGAATGAAGGAGTGCCGGTAACGCCAAGGGCGGCTGCCTCTTTGCCGTCACGTTCCACCTGCTCCTTGAATTTCCTGCTGGTCAGATCTGCCTTGAATTGTTCGACATTAAGCCCCAGTTCCTGGGCGTAGCGGATCAGGTCCTCTTCCTTCAGGTTTTTCTGGTTATTGAAGAGCACGTCCTTCATTTCCCAAAATTTACCCTGGGCACCGGCCGCGAGGGACGCCTCGGCGGCAAGCGGCGCGTCCTGATGAAATGCCAGGGGAGTATGCTTGAACACCTTTCTCACGTCCTGGGGATATTTTTCGAGAATCTGCTTCAGGGTGGGCTGCACCCGGCTGCAGAATGGGCACTGGAAATCGGTAAACTCAACAATGGTTACCCGCGCATTGGCCGGACCAATGGTCGGGGACGTGCCGATTTCAACCGGGTAGCGGACAATCTTTTTTGCGTCTATCTCCTGCAGTGCGCTTATTATTTCAGCTGTTGACTTTCCAGCCTTGATCAGCGGGATGATGTCTTTTACCATATCGCCCGCCATTTTCTCCTGATCAGGGGTTAATCCGGTGGTGTCAACTTTCATCGTTTTTGATCCTTCGCTCTGGCCCACCTGTCCCTTGGTGCAGCCCATGGTCAACCCAATCAGTAACGCCACTACCATCCATCGCTTCATCATACCGTTACCATCCTTTCTTATAAGTGATTACAATGACTCCCGGTTGCCTATTCCAGCTGCATATGTGAGCATCCGGCAAGAACATTCTGCGGAACGCACCGTCAACCCTTCACGGGTCATGGCCATCCCGCTCGTTGCACTTCTCACGAACGTTCTCCGGCCTTCAGTATGGCCAGGGCTTTTTCCATGATTGTTTTCTCACCGGCAAACGACAGCCGCTGCACTGCCTCCGGTGCAGGAAGCCAGCAGGCGTCCGCGACTTCATCATCATGCCTGTCGGTATCGCCGCCGGTGCACTTGATCAAATAAAAATATACCACTTTGTGGTGCCGCTGCCTTTCCGCCCCTTCCTGAAACCAGAACCAGTATTCTATGGAATCAATGAGTCCCTCTGAAACGCCTTCAAGCCCCGTCTCCTCATTGACCTCGCGCAGCGCGGTCGCCTCCAGGGACTCGTTGTTTTCAACCATCCCCTTGGGCAGCTGCCAGTGATACCCCGGCAGCGTTTTGATCAGGCAAACCCGGATGCCGCCTTCCGACAGGCGGTAGATTACCCCACCCGCCGATATGTCATGGGCTGTCTTAACATGCCTTGCCGCTGGCATCATTTTTACACTTTTTCAGTTCCGCCAGAAAGTTGCCGATCACGCCCATCAGAGGTTCCCGCGGTAATATATCGCCGGCGATGGTGTAGGACTGCATGACCCGAATCACCTTGTTAAAAACCTGTGACTTCCCCCGCTCACAGACTCTGAACAGGGGGCAGAATTCACACCGGTCCCGGTACTCCACGCATAAAAAGATGGGAACGACCGCAGCCTGCAAGGCCTCCGAAAAATGCTCCAGGGTAAAGGCGGATTCCAAAAATTCATAAATGCGCAGCCATTTAACGACGGTCAGCTCAAGGGCATCCTCACCGCTGCTGTACTTCTGTTCCATTTCCCTGAAGTCCATCAATTTCTGCATGATGCCTCACTGTAACACCAGCCGGCTGTTTAAAAACCGCAATCGTATTTCCGGCTCAAGGGGGGGAGCCTTCGCAACAAACCGAGGAAATCACCTTTTCAACAACCTGCTAATGGGAAGGTACGTGCTTGCGCACAATCTGCACGAAATCAACCCAGTGTTTCATGGTAAACGCCTGATACATCGTTTGGTTCTTGATATTCTTCCACAGAGATGCGACGAGCCATCGCTTGTACAGCACCGGTTTGCCCAGATCGGTGAACAGCGCTTCTTTGAGCGAGCGGGTTTGCTCATCCCTTGCGCTTCCGTTACCCTCGCGGTCATCTGCCCAGTATGCGTGAAGCACCGCGAGGTATTGTTGCGTCAGCTCCCTTCGGCCGCTCACCCGGCTGTCCTTCGGGGGAACCTGCCCCCGCCAGCTGAGGCAGCCAATGCTGCCGATCAAAATCTCAAGCCTGCGGATGAACTTGAAGTGACAGGGCGGCTCGGCCCCGCCCACCTCGCACAGGAAATCATAGGACCGTCCGCCCAGCCGAGATTGTATCTCATGTTCGAGCATCCTCATCCTTTCATGCCAGTCGCGGCCGGGATTCAGGGCATGGCTGGGAAACACCTCCACCGGATTTCCGCTGCCGTCGGAGCCGAAAAAGGAGCAGTCAATATGACGGGAGCATAATCCAAGGAGGGTTCGCTCAACCAGCAGCTCCTTTAAGCCTTCCCGCTCGCCCAGCAGGGAGAAGACCCGCTCAGCAACCTTCCCCCGCAGCGCACCGACCCCCGCGGAAAGATTTTTTTCACTTCCTTTCACGCCGAGCCAATTCTGCATGGCAAGCGCGTAGGCAGTCAGCTCGTCGCGCTTGTCGGTGCCCACCTGGTAATGGCACCTGCCGAGGGTGTCGGCGCCGCCGCCGATGGCCTTGCAAATCTGGTGCACCCGCTCCGGATAGTCGTACCGCCAGATGCAGCAGAAATCCAGCATGGTGCGCAGATCCCGCACCGCCGGCGGCAGCTCACCCAGCTGCAGCTCCATCCTATTTATCTCCTGCACCTCATGGTCCGGCCCGCGGAGGCCATATCCCCGGATGTTTTCATCGTGGTAATAATTCCCGTCATTGCCGTCCTTCTTTTTATCAATCTTCCTCGTCCCATCCAGAAGATGATAGACCGCATCATAGGGAATCCCGATCCCCTTATGGAAATTGCATCTGCCCGACATGCTCATGACCTTCCGCATCCTCCGCCAGCCGGCACTGGCAATAAAGAAAATACTATGCTATAGAATAGCAACCTGTACACCGTTTATCCAGGTCATGCATAGCAAAATTTCGCCCTGAGCACAACCATAAATTTCCGGCATCAGGGAACCGCCACTCACCCTTAGTTCCCGGCAGCTCATGATTCAGATGCGCCCCAGGCCTCTTTCGCAGACCATCGCCAATCACTACAAGCGCCATGATATTTTCAGGTGCACCCACCAATCCCACAGCCGGTTTTCCTACCGGGTGTCGGTGTACCACGTCCTCAAAGAAAGGGAATGCTTCCCCGGGGGCTGCATGTATTTCAACTGGCGCTGCAGGCTGTTGAACAAAGGGCAGACCTGCCCCAAAAAATTCAAGCACGTGGGGCGAAACTGCTTCAACTGCAGGGACTTCTATGATGAAAAGGAAATGCTGAAGCCGGAATTACTGATCAGCGAGAAGGACTATGCGCTTTTTCTGACAAGCTTGCATCGATTTGAATACTGGCTTGAATCGGTGCGGGGAAGAGAGATTGACTTTTCCGGAACCATTCACTGCCTCAAGCCCAGCTTCTACAAGAAAGCCGAATATCCGGAGCGGCAGGTCTCGTTTGACGGCTTCCTATTAAACTTCAGCGGCGGCTATATCAATCTCGACTATTTTGACGACTCCGTGTATGCCAAGATCGGCTCCTCCGCGCAGCAGCGGCTCAAGTTGGGCACGGGGGACAAGGTGGCATTCAGGGCGCAGCTCAAGGAGGAACGGGGGCGCATGGTGCTGGTGCGGGTGCGCGGCATTGACATTGAAGAAAAAGCGGCTGAAGAAATATGGACGGAAAGCAGGGCGCAGCTTGCCAAGAGCACCGGAACCATCATACCCCGGCACCACGAGCGGTGTCTCAACTGCGACCGCGGTTCTCTGCTCGACGTTGTAAGCGATGGAAAAAAACAGCGGATGATGCTCTGCCTTGAGGGAATACCGGACCCCGATTTCTGCAGTTACAGCATCTCCAAGCTGTTGCTGGTGGACCGGTGCGCCAAGGTAGAGCGGGAGACTAGGGAGCAGCATGCCGGAAGCAGGAAGGGTTAGCCGGTCGGGTACGTGATGGTTATTGGAGTGATGGAGTAGTGGAGTACCGGAGTAGTGGAGTTGTAATTCATCATTTTGTTTTCCCTGAGCCATGTACTCTGTATCATGTTCCCTTCACCCCGGCATTCATAATTCATAATTTGTAATTCATAATTGTATTTGCTTCTCCTGGACCCTGTCCCTTATTTTTTTAACCACGAAGCACGAAGTAAGGAAAAGATGCACGATGCAGGATACAGGATGCATGTAGGTAAGGCCTCACTGACCCTGAACCCTGCTCCCTCGCTTTTCTCCCTTGAACCTATTTTTTCGACCCTGCACCCTCAACCCTAACCCCTGTTTTTATAAGCACGAAGAAAAACATTGAATCGTAGGGGCAACCCCCTGTGGTTGCGCCCACAGACCAATTTCTCAGTCGCACCGCAACTTCGAAATGACAATGCCTCAGCAACTGTGCGCGTCCTTACTGTGGACTGACAACCGTGGACTCTTGACTGTTTTTGACCCTGTCCCCAACTGGTTTACAGTCTGTAGTTTTCAGTTCACAGCTGGTAACTCCTTTAAATTGTCGCTTCTGCTGTCAACTGTCAACCGGCAACTGTAAACTGTTCTATTCCGTGTAAACTGTCAACCGTCAACTGTAAACTGTTTGTCCCTGTACCCTATCCCCTCCCCCCTCGTCTACAACCATCCCCTCGCCTTTGCCACGTATCCCATTATGCGGTAGATCAATTTCGCGGCCAGGAAGTCGGGCGCCACATTTCCCGGCTGCGGGCACAGTTCCACCACATCAAAGGCAACAACCCGCTTCCTGCTGCATAGCGCCTTTAAGAGCCCAATTGTTTCGTACCAGCTGAACCCGCCCGGTTCCGGCGTGCCGGTTGCCGGCATGATCGCCGGATCCAAAACATCAATATCGACGGTCAGGTACACATCGTCAGTCAAATGCTCTAAGACATCGTGCAATGCCTGGTTCCCCTGTTTTATCTGGTGATCGAAAAGGGTTATCACCGGCGAAGACCGCTTGAAATGAGCCTCCTCCCGGCTCAGGCTTCGCATCCCCACCTGCACCAGCGGGCAGAGCTCGCTGATCCTTCTTCCCGCGCATGCATGGCTATGCGGCGTCCCTTCGTAGCTGTCCCGGAGATCGGCGTGGGCGTCGAGCTGAAGAACCGACAACCGTGGATACTGTTTCACCAGCGCCTGCACCACGCCCGGAGAGATGGAATGCTCCCCGCCCACGATCACCGGGAGCTTTTCCGGCAGCAGCTGCTGAGAGACCGCTTCTGAAACCATGCGCAGCATGGCCTCAGGCGTTTCATCCCTGACCGGCAGCGGCTTCAGGGTATGTATGCCGATGCGGCAGGTTTCCTGCTCAAGCTCCTCATCATACAGTTCCATGTGGGAAGAGGCCTCGATGATGGCGGCAGGCCCATTTGCGGTTCCGCTGATATATGATGTCGTCGCATCATAGGGTACCGGAATGACCGTCACCCGGGACGTCTTCGGGTCAGTAAATTTCAGATCCGTGCCGCCATAATTGCAGGATGTCTCTTTGAGATTGTTCATATCGTTTTATCCTTTGAAGATTCAGGGTGCTGAAAATAGTAGAATTTAAATCCGAAGCACTAAATCCGAAATCCGAAACAAATGCAAATGGCCAAAGCACGAAGCACGAAACAAATATAAGGAGCTCATTTAAAACCTGAATTTTGCGTCAAATGAGTTCATTTGCTTAACCCGTGCAAAAAATATTTT
>JAEAMF010000219.1_pt1 | contig 92251 bp, 83 predicted proteins | sample 8958721 | NCBI WGS metagenome assembly JAEAMF01 (sample SAMN16933255, study PRJNA681124) | bioreactor sludge metagenome | isolation source: anaerobic bioreactor treating anionic surfactant - SDBS | place: India: Bengaluru | collected 2019-02-28
TCTAACGTTTGGATGTTACTGTTTGTTCGTACTTCTGTATTTCGGAAATATAGTTTTCTCCCACAGGGACATCATTAAGGAAGCAGTAGTAATCCCAGACCGCCTGCCAGGGCATACTTTTAAGCTCTTCCTGTAGTGCAAGACGTTCAAAATATTGTCCGTTTTCTTCGTATGAATTCAATAATGCTGAAGGTTCAAGCAAGGCCTGAATAAAAGCTTTCTGCGTAGCACGGCATCCAATTACATAGGCACCGATACGGTTGATAGTTGCATCAAAATAATCCAGTCCGATATGTACCCGGTCCAATGCGTCGCAGCGGATAATTTCGCGGGCCAAGTCCTGAAGATCATCGTTCAATATAACTACATGGTCGCTGTCCCAGCGAATGGGCCGGCTAACATGCAACATGATTTCAGGAGTGAATAATAACATGGAAGAAATCTTATCGGCAATACTTTCCGTAAGATGGAAGTGACCTGTATCAAGTGTTACTATCTTGCCCTTCTTTGCTCCGTATCCCAGATAGAAATCATAAGATCCCACCGTATAGCTTTCTAATCCGATTCCAAACAATTTGGCTTCGATACAATCTTTCATGTTTGCATATTCGGTAGAAAATATTTCGTCCAGCGACTGTTCCAGAATACGTCTGTATTTTATGCGACTTGCAGGTACCTCCTTGCTCCCATCGTGAATCCAAAGGTTCATCATACATGGATCTGCCTGATATTTGCCCATTTCTTCACTAATCCAACGACAGCGTTTTGTATGTTCTATCCAGAAATTACGAATATCATTATTGGGATTGGCTAATGTAAGATCGCCACTTTTTGGATGAGAGAATGAGGTACTGTTAAAGTCCAGCTTCATATTATGTTCCTTGCCCCACTCCATCCAGCTCTGGAAGTGACAAGGTTCCACCTCGTTACGGTCTACCACCTTCCCTTCGAAATCGCCATAGATTTCGTGCAGGTTCAGTCGGTGCGTACCCGGAATATAGGATTTGGCACAGAGCACATCCAACCGAAGCTCGTCTATCGTACGAGCCTTGCCCGGATAGTTTCCGGTAACCTGTATACCTCCGGTAAGCGAACCGCCCTGATTCTCGAATCCCGTTACATCGTCGGCCTGCCAGCAGTGCAGCGACAGGGATATTTTGTTCATTTTTTCAAGCACTTGGGTTGTATCCACACCCAATGATGCATAGCGTTCGGTTGCCAGTTGAAATGACTGAAGCACATGATTCTCGTTTGTCATATACGTATTATTTTAAGATTACACGTTGATATTTTTCATACGCATCCTGCCACAAAGCAGTGTCGCAGGGGGTATAGTCTGTCAGGTCTACCGAGGCTGCCACCATGCGGCGCATCTCCCAACGATCGGCAACCAGTCCGCAGGCCTTTGCCTGCACCAGTCCGTTACCCATTGCCGTCGCTTCGGCAGGTCCGGCTATCAGAGGTATGCCCGTTGCGTTGGCTGTAAACTGATTAAGCAGCCGGTTTTGTGATCCGCCACCTATTACATGTAGCTGTAGGATGGGAAATGGAGCCAGCTCTCTCAACATGTCCAACACTTCCCGGTAACGCAACGCCAGACTTTCAAAGATACAGCGCAGGTATTGGGAATGACTTTGAGGGATTGGCTGGCCGGTATCACGGCAATAATCTGCAATCGCAAGTGTCATACTTCGCGGATTGGCAAACCGGGAATCGTCCGGGTTTACAAGTGAAATAAAGGAGGGGGCATCCGTAGCCATCTCCACAAGTTGTGGATAGGTATAGGTATGCCCCTGATGTTCCCACTCTTTTCGGCATTGCTCTACAAGCCACATACCGGTGATGTTTTTAAGGAAACGGGTGGTACCTTCGATACCTCCTTCGTTGGTAAAATTAAACAGGCAGGATTTATCATTTATTATCGGATGTTCCGTCTCAATCCCCATAAGCGACCAGGTACCGGAACTAAGATAGGCGAAGTTTGGATTGGAAGCCGGCACCGCTACAACAGCCGATGCCGTATCATGACCTGCAACAGCAATTACCGGCAGCTGTGGCAATCCGGCTTCCATAGCAAGTGCCGGAGTAAGGGAACCCACCTTGGTGCCGGAGGGTACGGGATTCGCAAACAAGGTTGGCGGAATTCCTGCAGCCTCAAGCAATGAAGGTTCAAAACATCCGGTTACAGGATTAAGTATTTGAGAGGTAGAGGCACCGGTATATTCGCATACCTCCACACCGGTAAGCAGGTAGGATATAAGGTCCGGCATGAATAAGATCCGCGCGGCACTTTTTAATGGGGCAAACTGTTCGCGTGATGCGGCATACAGTTGATAAAGACTGTTGAAATTTAGAACCTGAATACCTGTCAGCCGGTATACCTCATCCCGTGATATCTTTTTGAAAAATTCGTCGGGTACGCCATCGGTGTAGGGATCACGATATGCCCGTGGTAATCCCAACAAGGTTCCGTCTGGTGCAATATATCCAAAATCCACACCCCAGGTGTCCACACCCATCGATTCGAGCGGGAATTTTCTTTCGGCACAAAGGGTAAGGGCTTCCTTTATGTATTGATAGAGAGCATAGATGTTCCAGTAATATTTTCCATGCAGTTCGAGCATATTGTTAGGAAAGCGGGTAAGTTCCTGCATTTCAATTTTGCCATGAGACAGGGTGATCAATACGCTTCGTCCGCTGGTTGCACCCAGATCAATCGCTAAAAAGGTGTGTTTCTTCATAAAAGAACAAAGTTTTTTAGTTGTAATGGTGCAAAAATAGAGCTTATGTTATTACTTTTGCTTTCGAAAGTGACCTTAAACCTTTCAATTTTGACATGAAAGAATCTTCGGCTGACCAGCTAAAATATTTATCAATCAATTCGCAGGATGAAGACTGGGGAATTGTGGTGACCACCGTAGGGTATCAGTTTATACCACCAGAGGGGCAGTATCCTCAATCAGCCCATCCGGAGTCGTACAATTTCAAACCTCAGACCGGCAGAATATTAAATGAATATCAGCTGGTTTATATCATAAAGGGTAATGGATACTTTTCGTCGCAGTCGGTCAGGAAACAACGGATTTCCGCCGGTACGATGATTCTGCTCTTTCCGGGCGAATGGCACAGCTATTATCCCGACAAGCAGACCGGGTGGGATGAGTACTGGGTGGGATTCCGGGGAGTTCATATAGATAAACGGGTGGAGAAAAGGTTCTTCAACAAAGAGGAGCCGTTGCATTCGATAGGGATAAGTGCCACGATTGTAGGCTTGTATCAAGACATATTACGCTTTGCCAGTCAGGAGAAGGCGGGTTATCAGCCCATGATTTCGAGTATTGTGCTTCATATTTTAGGAAGTGTTTATTATAAGGAAAGAAATAACTCGTTTACCGACTCCTACGCCGTAGAAAAAATAAACGAGGCACGTATCCTGATGAAAAACATGGTGGAGAAATCTCCCTCACCGGAACAGGTTGCAGCCGAGATCGGGGTGGGTTACTCCTGGTTCCGGCGGATGTTCAAGGAATATACAGGCACTTCGCCTGCCCAGTATCAACTACAGCAAAAGCTATTGCGTGCCAAGGAGCTGCTTACCACCTCGGGCAAAAGTATCTCTGAGATTGCGTTTGTACTGAACTTTGAGAATCCGGGACAGTTCTCTACCTTTTTCCGCAAAAAAGAGGGGGTGACTCCTTCTGAGTTTCGGGAAAGAGCCCATTGACGTTATTCTTCAATATGTATAAATAAGTAACGCCACAGAGAACTTTCGCTCTCCATGGCGTCTAACACAGCTTTGGTTTTGGGATATGTTATTTACTTTCTGAAGCGTATGCTACAAGCATCCACACAAGTTTTTCCTGTTCTTTGAGATAGTCGCTCATCAAGGCAACCGTTACCTCGTCTCCAGATTCGGAAGCTAACGACAACAACGCGCGTTCTTCACCAATCAGGTAGCTGTAAGTATCAAGTACATGTTTCAGTGATTCGGAAGCAGATGATACGCCGCTTACCTCTTTCACCTTAGAAACTTTCAGATATTGGCTGAAGTTATTTACGGGTACTCCTCCCAGCATAAGGATACGTTCTGCCAATTCATCCACCTTTTCGGCTACATTGTCGTACATCTCCTCAAATTGTTTGTGCAATACAAAGAATTGTGATCCTTTAATGTTCCAGTGAAAACCTCTCAGGTTTGCATAAAACACTTGATAATCTGATAATAACTGTTGCAATGAACCAACTACTTTTTCTGCTGAACCTGCGTTTAATTTGATAAAATCTAATGTTTTCATATTCTTTTATTATTAAAAGTAAGTACTATTTCTTTTTTGTATTACAAAGATACTAGCTTAAATGGCGCTTGTCAAACTGATAATTTCTATCTTTGCATAGATGAAATCTATTATAAGCAGCAACAGATGAATATACAACAATTGGAATACATTCTTGCGGTAGATACTTTCCGCCATTTTGCCAAAGCGGCCGAACATTGTAATGTAACGCAACCTACCCTGAGCATGATGATTCTTAAACTGGAAGACGAGATTGGCGTAAAGATTTTTGATAGAAGTATCCAACCTGTAAAGGTTACGCCTACCGGAAGGAAGGTTATTGAACAGGCGCGCAAAATCCTGTATCAGACATCACTTATTCAGGACATCGTAAATGAAGCTGAACAATCACTTAAAGGAACATTTCGCCTGGCCGTATTGCCCACCATCGCCCCTTACCTGCTCCCCCGCTTTTTTCATAAGCTGACAGGTAGTCACCCCGAAATGGATATCCGGATTCTGGAGATGAAAACACAGCCATCCATCAATGCACTTATCAACGGAGAAATAGATGCAGCTATCATTGCCTCGCTACCGGGCGACAAGCAGCTTCAATATGATACATTATATTATGAGGAGTTTTTTGGTTATATTTCAAGAAACGAAGCTATCTTTAAAAATGATCTGGTACGGTCTGCCGACATAAACGAGGAAAAACTATGGTTGTTGGATGAAGGACACTGTTTCCGAGATCAGTTGATGCGGTACTGCCAGATGGAAAGCGTAAAGATAAACCAGGCTGCCTATCGGTTGGGAAGTATGGAGACTTTTATGCGTATGGTGGAGAGCGGCAACGGAATTACGTTTATTCCGGAGTTGGCTGTACATCAATTGAGCTCCGAACAAAAAGAGTTGGTGCGCCCCTTTGCCATTCCGAAACCGGCACGACAAATCATTCTGGCTACCCGTACAGATTTTATCCGCAGCAAGCTGCTTTCCATCATCATCGAAAGCATCCGGGATAATGTACCCAAACAGATGCATACACTACAGGCAATACAGCGAATTGTATAATGAAAAGACGGACTATGGAATGAAATCAGATTTTTTTTTGCAGGGGACTCAAAAAAATGTAATTAATTATTTGCAGATTCTAAAAAAGTATTACTTTTGTGGCGTATAAAAAACGAAATGAAACAGATGAATAGTTTTAGCTTTACATATTCCTTTTATTACTTTTACTTTAGTAGGTGAAGGCAGGAATTTATATGTAAAGCATTGAAAAGAAAAATATATCAATAAAACATAGAGAGTCCTGCCGATTTGGTGGGACTTTTTTTTGTTATTAACACACAGGTAGAAAATGAGGAAAGTTGCAATACAAGGAATAGACGGATCCTATCATGACATAGCCGCCCGTAATTACTTTGAAGGTGAAGAGATCGAAATTATCGGATGTAAAACCTTCCGCGATGTAATTTCGGCCATCAAAAATGACCCGGATATCATTGGGCTTATGGCCATAGAAAACACCATCGCGGGAAGTTTACTTCAAAACCATGAACTGATCCGTGAAGGCGGACTGAGCATTGTAGGAGAATACAAACTGCGTATCTCCCATTCGCTGGTTGCCTTGCCGGGAAGTAAGCTGGAAGATATTGTTGAGATAAACTCACACCCGATCGCCTTGATGCAGTGTGCCGATTTTTTGGATACGCTACCTAATGTAAAGGTGGTTGAAAAGGGAGATACGGCTATGAGTGCCCGGTGGATTTCGGAAAACAAGCTGACAGGTCACGCCGCCATTTGCGGAAAACTGGCCGCAGAGATCTACCACATGGAGATACTGGCCGAAGGAATCGAGACAAATAAACGAAATTTCACCCGCTTCCTTGTATTGGCCGACAGGTGGAATGTGGATGATCTGCTACGCGGTGTCCAAAAAAATAAATCGTCCATCGTTTTCGCTCTTCCTCACACTTCCGGCAGTCTGTCCAAAGTTCTCTCAGTCCTCTCTTTCTACGACATGAATCTTTCCAAAATACAATCCTTGCCGATCATCGGGCGCGAATGGGAATATCTTTTCTACATTGATCTTACTTTTACAGATTATACAAGATACAAACAGGCATTAGATGCCATCATTCCATTAACAAAAGACTTTAGAATATTAGGAGAATATGCAGAAGGAAAACAAAGTGTGTAATATAACACCGGCAAACCGGGTTCATAGTGTAAGCGAATACTACTTCTCCAAAAAACTGAAGGAGGTGGCTCAAATGAATGCCGAAGGTAAAAACGTAATTAATCTTGGTGTGGGAAGTCCGGATCTTCCTCCTTCACAGCAAGCGATTAATGTATTGTGCGACGAAGCGCATAAACCCGACACCCACGGATATCAGCCATATGTTGGCATTCCGGAGCTGCGTAAAGGATTTGCTTCATGGTATAAGACATGGTTTAACGTTACATTGGATCCGCAGACCGAAATTCAGCCTTTGATCGGTTCCAAAGAGGGAATACTCCATATCTCGCTGGCTTTTTTAAATCCGGGCGACGGAGTGCTGGTTCCCAATCCGGGTTACCCTACTTATACGTCGGTCAGTAATCTGGTGGATGCAACCATAGTTCCTTACGAACTAAAGGAAGAAAACGGCTGGTATCCCGATTTCGATGCTCTGGAGAAAATGGATTTAAGCCGGGTTAAGCTGATGTGGATAAATTACCCCAACATGCCAACCGGAGCTGATGCGACAGTAGAGCTTTATCAAAAAATCGTTGATTTTGGCAAACGTCACAATATTATAATCTGCAACGACAATCCTTACAGTTTTGTATTGAATGAATCGCCATTGAGTATTTTGAGTATTCCGGGAGCAAAAGATATCTGTATCGAGATGAATTCGATGAGTAAGGCTCATAATATGCCGGGATGGCGTATGGCGATGCTGGCAAGTAATGCCCAATTTGTAAACTGGATTCTGAAAGTAAAAAGTAATATCGATTCGGGACAGTTCAAACCGATGCAGCTGGCTGCAGTTGAAGCGTTGAAAGCTCCTAAAGAATGGTACGACACAATGAATCGAACCTATCGCAAACGCCGTGATCTGGCAGGAAAGATAATGCAGGCTCTGGATTGTAGCTACGACGAAAAGCAGGTAGGTCTGTTTCTATGGGGTAAGATTCCTACAAATTCCCTTGGGAGCGAGGCCATGGCAGATAAGGTGCTTTACGAAGCAAATGTATTTATTACCCCAGGCTTTATTTTTGGCAGCGGCGGGAATCGCCACATCCGAATTTCGCTTTGCTGCAAAGAGGAGATGTTGCAGGAGGCTTTAAACAGAATCAACAAATTACAAGCATAATATAAAAAAACAAACATATGGAAATGAAACTAGAATCAATCTTACTTCCGGGGGTAAACGATGAACGTCCGTTGGTAATTGCGGGGCCGTGTAGTGCGGAAACCGAAGAACAGGTAATGGAAACAGCCAGATTACTGGCATCCAAGGGAGTAAAGATATTTCGTGCAGGGATATGGAAACCTCGTACTAAACCCGGAGGTTTCGAAGGGGTTGGCGTAGAAGGGCTGGCCTGGCTGAAACGCGTTAAAAAAGAAACCGGGATGTATGTAGCAACTGAGGTTGCAACCCAGCAGCACGTATTCGAGGCTCTGAAAGCCGGAATCGATATGCTTTGGATTGGCGCACGTACTACTGTTAATCCTTTTGCAGTTCAAGAAATTGCCGACGCTCTGAAGGGAGTGGATATTCCGGTATTGATAAAAAACCCTGTAAATCCGGATTTAGAGTTATGGATTGGAGCTATCGAACGGATCTACGGAGCCGGTATACGTAAGATTGGAGCCATTCACCGTGGATTCAGCTCGTATGATAAGAAAATCTACCGCAACCTTCCTTTGTGGCACATCCCCATCGAACTGCGTCGCAGGATGCCGGATCTCCCAATCATTTGTGATCCCAGCCATATCGGAGGGAAGAGGGAACTGATCGCCCCGCTATGTCAGCAGGCGATGGACTTAAGTTTTGACGGTTTGATTGTTGAATCGCATTGTAATCCGGATTGTGCATGGAGCGATGCGTCACAGCAGGTAACCCCGGATGTGCTTGATTACGTTATAAACCTGTTGGTTATACGTGACGTAACACAGACAACCGAGAACCTGGCAGCTTTACGTGGTCAGATTGATACGATTGATGAACAACTGCTTGAACTTCTGGCAAAACGGATGCGTATTTCGAAAGAAATAGGTGTCTATAAAAAGGAACACAATATGCCTATTTTGCAGTCTCCCCGATACAGTGAAATTCTGGAAAAACGTTCGGCTATGGGTAAAACATTGGAGCTTAGTCCGGAATTTGTAAAGGAGATTTTAACTGAAATTCACGAAGAATCTGTTCGCCAGCAGATGATTATAATGAACGAACAAGCATGAAAATACTAATATTGGGTGCTGGAAAGATGGGATCTTTCTTCACCGACCTGCTTAGTTTCGACCATGATGTGGCCGTATTGGAAAAGGACCCAAAACGAATGCGTTTTATTTACAATGCGGTGCGGATGAGTTCGCCTGAAGAGATTCGTGAGTTTGCACCGGAACTGGTTATCAACTGTGTTTCATTAAATTACACCATTGATGCCTTTAAAGCGGTGCTTCCTTACCTGCAGCCTTACTGTATTATTTCAGATATTGCTTCGGTGAAGACTGGTCTGCAGGAGTTTTACCAGACCTGTGGTTTCCCTTATGTATCTACACACCCCATGTTTGGACCGACTTTTGCAAATCTGGGAAATTTAAGCAAGGAAAATACAATTATCATTGCCGAGAGTGATCACTTGGGAAAGGTCTTTTTCAAGGATCTGTATACCATGTTGAAGCTGAACATCTGCGAATACACTTTTGAAGAACACGACAAGGTGGTAGCCTATTCGCTGGGAATACCCTTTGCTTCTACTCTTGTATTTGCATCTATTATGAAGCATCAGGATGCTCCGGGTACAACGTTCAAACGGCATATGAAAATTGCTCACGGCTTATTGTCGGAAGACGATTATCTCTTAACTGAGATTTTATTTAACCCACGAACCCCCAACCAGATTGAACGGATACAGGAGCAGCTGACTATCTTGCTCGATATTATAAATCGCAAAGATGCTGCAGCGATGAAAGAATTCCTGACCAGAGTCCGCAAAAATATTGAATAGATATTTACCTGAAAAATGCCGGTTGCCTAAAGGACCGGCATTTTTTATATAATTACCTGATTGAAAGCTCGTACGTTTTCTTTTGATTGTAAGTTTTTTTCTTAGATTTGCATCCATACTTAATAAAATTCCACATGTTCAAAAAAAGCTCTGCACTCATTTATATCATTCTTGCCGTAAGTTTGATTTGTCTGTTCCCTTCTTCCGCAACTGCGCAAATTAGTGAAGGAGGCTTACCGCCAAGTTTTGGTTACACCAATCTGCTTAAAAGCGGTTCGTCTGCCGTGGATATACCTGTAACCTTTAGTGTGGAAGACCTTAAAACAGTGGATGCATGGAATGTATCGCAAGGAGCTCCTTTGAAAGTAGCTACGCTCATTCCGGTTCAACTATCAATCGAAAATTCCGGGAATTGGATCTTATTACCCGGAGGTGAACAAATTTGGCAGTTAAAGATACAAGCAAAAGACGCCATTGCTATAAATCTTTATTACAATGATTTTTATATTCCTGAAGGAGGCAAGCTGTTTATATACAATGCAGATCATACTCAAATTATAGGTGCTTATACACACGAAACCCATCCCAAAGGGGGAAGGTTTGCGACCGAATTTGTAGCTGGCGACGATATTATTCTGGAATACCTGGCTCCTGATTCGGGAGAAAAGGCCCGTATCAGCATTGAAGAAGTGGGATATGGATATAATCACCTGAGTGTTGTACTTACTCCGAGAGCTACCGGAGAAGGGGCTTCTGGCAGCTGCAACGTCAACATTAATTGTTCTGAAGGTAATGACTGGCAAGATGAGAAAAATGGAGTTTGTCAGCTTGTGATGAAAAATGGCTCTTCCACTTACATCTGCTCTGGAGCATTGGTTAATAATACGGCAGTCGATTTTAAGCCTTACATCCTTTCGGCTTATCACTGCCTGATTCCCAACGACAAAGAGGCAAGCGTATCGGATCTTAACCAGTGGATTTTTTATTTTCATTACGAAGAGGCTGGATGTAATAATGCATCCGGTGCAACCCTCATACGTAAATCAATGGTAGGTTGTACTAAAAAAGCAACCACCCCTATTGATGGTGGATCCGACGGTATGCTGTTATTGATTAACAATGAGATCCCAGACAATTATAATGTGTATTACAACGGTTGGGATAAAGGCGTAACTGCTGCCACGTCGGGTGTTGGCATTCATCATCCTGCAGGTGATGCAATGAAAATATCCACCTTCACCAAGCCTGCATCGGGTTATACATGGAATGGATCGGACACGACAAAGGGAATGACTAACGCCCACTGGAATGTAGTTTTTGCTCAAACAGCCAATGGACATGGCATTACCGAAGGTGGATCTTCCGGATCACCGCTATTTAATCAAGAAAGTAGGATTGTGGGGACATTGACCGGAGGGAATTCTTCATGCACGGATCTGACCGGTTTGAATCTTTATGGTAAATTATCCGTTCACTGGAATGGCTTCAGCACAGCCGACACTGCACGGATGGACATCTACTTAAACCCTAACAATCAAGACGTTAATACATTAAATGGCAGATACCGGTCTACGCCTAAAGCTGGTCCAGAAAATGTGTCCGTTAATTATAACAATGTAGCCTCTACTGTAACAATCAACTGGTCGGCACCTTTGTCTGCATCAGGACTTACTGGATATAAGATATACAGGAATAACAATGTATTAACCACTACATCCTCTTCTGTGCTAACCTATACCGACAACAGTTTACCTCAGGGAAATGTGTTTTACAGCGTAACTGCCACCTATACCGGAGGATTCGAATCGTTTCCGGTTGGAAACAGTGTAGATATAATAACGCATATGCCTCCATCAAGTATAACGGCTGTACAATCCGGTTATAACGTTACTATTTCCTGGACAGCTCCATCTGTCACCTCTAATGTAACGGGATACAAGATTTACAGAAACGGCAATTTATTAGCCAGCAAAACAGGCACCAATCATACAGACATCAATCCAGGCGAAGGATTCCAAACCTATACAATTACTACAACATACAATGATGGCAGTTCATCAAAGGAAATTGGTAAGAAATTGTATGTTTTTGGTTTTAAATCGCCCGTAGACTTTACTGCTCAGCAAGAAGTTAAGGACGTTAACTTAACATGGAATGCTCCTTTATATGAGCAGACTATCCAATGGGGAACGACTAAATACGCCTGGGGAATTGAAGCAAATAACGCTGCTCCCTTCTTTTTTGGTCAGACTTGGGGTAAAACCGATATTGCTCCGTTAAACAAGAAACTAATAAAGGCTGTAAGTTATGTTCCAACCGGGATTACACCAGTATATGCCATCTATATTGCTCAGGGAGCGCGCAAATATTACCAGCATATCGGTAGTGTTACGTCTGAACAGGTAAATAAGCTTCAAACCGTTTCTCTTTCTACTCCTTTTGTGATTGACGGGAATAATCAATTATATATAACAATTAAAGCATTCAATTATCAGGGTGCAGATTATCCTGCAGCTAGCGATGAAGGACCTGCTGTTGATAACAGGGGAAATATCTTTACGACTGATTCTACCATCTGGACAAAACTTCCTGCCGATTATAACTATAACTTCATCGTAAGGGCGTTGGTAAGTTCGGAAGAGGGGGTAATCACCCAAAGTCTGGATGAGGCAAATCTGGTTAAAGAATTGGCAACATCTACAGATTTACGTACCTTAAAAATTTCCGAAGCGACTCCATTGGCTACAGAATATGATGTGCGTGCCTATGCTCCTCTGAGTTTTCCTGTTATTACAGGGTATAACCTTTATAGAAACAATATCAGATTAAATAGTTCGGTACTTACAGGCAACAGCTATAAGGATCTATTAGTGGGACAAGGAAGCCATTATTATAGTGTAAATACATTGTATAATGCTATTGAAAGCGATCCGGCCAACCAATCCATCACTATTGTATATACAGGAGTTGAAACACCTCAAGCCAGTGATCCGAAAGTGTACCCTTCTCCCTTCTACAACCAGCTCAATATAGATAATGGACATACTATAGATCGGATTGAAATCGTCTCGGCCGAGGGTAAATTAGTCCGAAACCTAGCAAAACCTGGAACGGTAATTAATACGGAAAGCTTAGTGCCGGGATATTATATCATCCGACTTTATCAAAACAACAAAATAACCGTTGTTAAAGCTATCAAGCGATAAAATGGAGTAAATACTGCCCTAAAATGAATATTCCGGTTTTCCTGATCAGGAAAACCGGAATATTTCGTTATAAAAGAATAGTTAATATTTGATTATTAAACAATAAAGTTTACATTTACAGTCTTAAAAGATAAAAATCTATTGGCTATGAAACCTATTTTAAAAATTTCGGACTTATTTAAAATTTCCTGGAAACAGACCCGTGCCCAAATATGGGTATTAGCAGGATTGTTGATCGGGTGGACTATCATTACGTTTACATTAAGTATATTCAGCACTCCTGATCCTAGTCAGGGACTGTCTGGTTACACCCTGGGCATTATTCTTATGAATATTGTATTTGCTCTCATAGGATGTATCTTCAATTTAGGTTACCTAAAAAATATATTTCAGGCCCTTGATGGAGACGAACCACAGTTTTCGGCTTATGGCCAACAGGCCCGCAAAATACTTACCTATTTTATTGCCAGCATTATAATGTCAATTATTGTATGTATCGGATTTTGCCTTTTAATTCTTCCTGGTATATATTTAGCAGTTCGGCTACAGTATTTCACTGCTGTAATTGTGGAAGATAATGGTGGAATAATTAGCAGCTTGAAAAGAAGCTGGGAGATTACCAAAGGAAATTTCTGGCCACTCTTCTTACTGGGGCTTACCTTCTTTGGAATAGCCATTTTAGGAATACTCTTATTCGTAGTAGGTATATTTGTTGCCTACCCATTGATATATATGATGTATGCTGCTTCTTATAGAGTATTATCAGCACCAATGGCTGCCGATGTTTTTGATGCAGTTAAGATAGAAGAATAAATAAGTTCTAATTTATCCAAAAGCTCCTGCTACGACGTTGGCAGGAGCTTTTTTTATGAATACAGCTAATATTCTTTCATTTAATTTGTGATACTAATATTTTGCTTTATATTTGCCATGTGTACGAACACATGGCAATATAAGTTAACTTTAATTTATATAGAAGATAAAACTGCATGAGAAAAAAAGGAAGTTACAGAATCAAAGATATAGCCATTATGTCTGGCGTTTCCACAGGTACGGTAGATCGGATTATTCATAATCGTGGCAAGGTTTCGGAAGAAGCAAGGGTTAAAGTTGAAGAGGTTCTAAAAAAAGTAGATTACAGACCAAATATAGTGGCAAGTGCTCTTGCTTCAAAAAAAACTTACAAGTTCGTCATGCTTATTCCTGCATTTTCCAAAGGAGACTACTGGGAAATTGTTAATCAGGGAATTGAGCGAGCAGAAGAGGAGCTTTCTGGTTATCACATTGAGATTGAAAGAGTATTTTTCGACCAATATGATAAAGATAGTTTTGACAAACAGATGGAGATACTTGAAGGTATGGAATTTCACGGTATCGTAATAGCCACACTGTTTAAGGAAAGTGTACTCCGGTTCACCACCCGCTTGGATAAAATGCAAATTCCATACGTACTGATTGATGCCTTTATAGAAAATACGCATTGTCTTGCGTATTACGGTACAAATTCTTTCAATTCGGGTTATATTGCAGCTAAATTGATGTATCAGCAGATCGGTCCGGACGATAAACTAGCTGTTTTCCGCTTTATTCGCAAAGGAGATAGTTGTTCAACTCAGGTGCTTAAAAGGGAAGAAGGATTCAGGACCTATCTGGATGAAAATCATTTCCGGGGCACTATCTATCCGGTTCATATCCATGCAGACGACAACGAAGGCAACCGAAATATCCTGGATTCATTTTTCCTGCTGCACGGTGATGTGAAGGCTGGTATTATTTTCAATTCGAGAGTCCATGTATTGGGGGACTACTTTAAAGCGCGGAAGAAAAAAGACTTTAAGCTAATCGGATACGATATTCTGGATGAAAATGTGGCCTATCTTAACAACGGATTAGTAACACACCTTATTGCCCAACGCCCAGAAGTACAAGGCGTTAATTGTGTCAGAGATCTATTCAGACATCTTATTTTGAAAGAAAAGGTAAAGAAGATGAACTTCATGCCTATCGACATTTTAATAAAAGAAAATATCAGTTACTACAATAATTATATCTAAAACTATGAGTAATCTTTTTTCCATTAAAGATCGTGTGGTGATCATTACCGGCGGATGTGGTGTGTTAGGCACAAGCATGGCCAACCATCTGGCATCCGAAGGAGCCAAAGTTGTAATTCTGGATAGAAATGCCAAGCTAGGAAACGAATTGGTAGACTCAATGATTGCCAAAGGATACGATGCTCTTTTTCTTGAAACAGATGTTCTTAACAAGGAGATTTTGGAGCAAAACAAGTTGAATATCATGCAAAAATATGGACGCATCGATGTATTGATCAATGCTGCCGGAGGAAATATGCCTGGTGCAACTATTGCTCCCGATAAAACTATCTTTGATCTTCAGATAGATGCATTTAAAAAGGTGGTGGACCTGAATCTTTTTGGGACCGTACTTCCTACAATGGTTTTTGCAGAACCTATGGTAAATAGTAAAAAAGGATGTATTATAAACATTTCTTCCGAATCGGCGCTTCGTCCTCTTACTCGCGTAGCCGGATATGGAGCTGCAAAAGCTGCTGTTAGCAATTTCACTAAATACATGGCTGGAGAACTTGCTACCAAATTCGGTCCGGGTTTACGAGTGAATGCTATTGCTCCGGGTTTTTTTATTACTGAACAAAACCGGGACTTACTATTAAATCCCGATGGATCTTATACTGACCGCAGTAAAACTATTCTGGCACATACTCCGTTTAACCGTTTTGGTGAACCCGAGGAGTTGTTAGGCACTTTGCAATGGCTTGTGAGTGACGCTTCTGCATTTGTTACGGGTGTTGTGATTCCTGTTGACGGCGGTTTCGATGCATTTTCGATCTAATAAATACGAACTTAAAAAAACTTGTAACATGTATCTTTGCGAACAAACTTGGAGGTGGTACGGACCCAATGATCCCGTTAGCCTTTGGGACATCAAACAGGCGGGAGCTACCGGCATCGTAACAGCTTTACACCATATCCCTAACGGTGAGGTGTGGAGTGTAGACGAGATTATGAAAAGAAAAGAATTGATTGAATCCGTAGGATTACGATGGTCTGTTGTTGAAAGTGTCCCTGTGCACGAACACATCAAAACCCAGACTGGCGATTTTCAACGATATATTGACAATTATAAAGAAAGTATACGTAATCTGGGGGCTTGTAATATCAGGGTTGTCACCTATAATTTTATGCCTGTATTAGATTGGACACGCACCGACTTGGCCTATACATTGCCAGATGGATCCAAGGCATTACGCTTTGAGCGTGCTGCTTTTGTGGCTTTTGATTTATTTATTCTGAAGCGTCCTGGTGCAGAAGCTGATTATACAGAAGCTGAAAAAGAAAAAGCGAAAGCGCGCTTTGCGGAAATGAGCGAAGCGGATAAGGTTCTTCTTACCCGCAACATGATAGCAGGCTTACCCGGTTCGGAAGAGAGCTTTACTGTAGAACAATTTCAACAGGCTCTTGACCGTTATAAAGAGGTAAATGCAGATCGTCTGCGTGCAAATCTTATTTACTTTCTCAGCGAGATAGCGCCTGTTGCTGATCAATCAGGCGTTCGTCTGGTTATTCATCCCGACGATCCCCCCTACTCTATTTTGGGTTTGCCTCGTATTTTAAGTACTGAAGATGATTTCAAAAAACTTATCGAAGCTGTTCCCAATCAGAGTAACGGATTATGTTTATGTACGGGATCATTCGGCGTAAGAAGTGACAACGACCTTGCTGGAATCATGGAACGTTATGGTGACCGAATTGATTTTGTTCACTTCCGCAGTACTCAACGTGACGAAGAAGGTAATTTTTATGAAGCAAACCATTTAGAAGGTGATGTGGATATGTACGGAGTTATGAAAGCTCTTTTTGAACTTCAGCAGCGAAGAAAATGCTCTATAGCCATGAGACCGGACCATGGACACCAAATGATTGACGACCTGAAGAAGAAAACCAATCCTGGTTATTCTTGTATTGGCCGACTTAGAGGTTTGGCCGAACTCCGGGGACTCGAATTAGGTATAGCCAAATCATTGAATAAAACAAAGTAAAATTATCGGGCAAATCTTAAACTATTGATTTGCCCGATATTTTTTTATAATAAATCAAAACTAAATCATAATATAAGCAACAATCAATATATTTGTATTTTAAATTAATACTGATACGCTATGAAATACATGATTCTCTTTTTGACGCTGTTTATATCAACAGTCCTATCGTCGCAGAATATGACCAAAGGCAAAATTGATACTTATGATTTAGATAATTATCATATTTCCAATTGTAAGGTAACGTGGATTAATATATTCGAGACCAATTTATCTGCAAAAGAAATAAAGAAGGCTATAGAACTTAAGAATATTACTAATTTTAAAGAATTCGATGACAAGACCTTATTAGGCGAAGTATCTAAAATATCTGTACTGGGAGGTCGGTGTAATTATAGGGAATACATTAGTGAAGCTGTTAGTTACAAAGTTAGAATAGATATTAAAGATGGAAAATATAGGGTTACCATCAGTGATGTACTGCTCTATTCTTATGAGAATAAGGCATTATACAACCTGGAATGGTACGTTTTAAACAAAGAATGCGAATTTAAAAATCCGTTAGGTATTTCCAACAGTATCCGTAAAATACTAACATGTTATCTACTTGATACTTACACTATCTCCGAAAGCAACGACATGGATAATTGGTGAGATTCTGTCAAAAACAATCTTTCGAAGATATCTTGTCTCAACTCTAAAACCGTCTATTATGCGTAAAATAATATTGAAATGACTCTGGATATTTTACTAATTATATTGGATAGTTAATGCTTTTGGTCGGACTGGCAGGCTGTCTGCTGCCAATCTTACCCGGACCACCTTTAAGCTGGTTGGGCTTGGTTGTTCTGAAGTTTTCCTCCTCTTTTACTGAGGAACTTTCTTGGAAGGAGGTCTTGTTATGGGGTGCACTTGTCGTTATTGTAACTTTAATTGATACAGTGCTTCCGGTATTGGGAAGTAGAAAAAAAATTTAAATGAATCGTTCACTTTAAATCATAATTGCATATGCTGCGTAATTATTTTTTACTAGCTGCTTTATTAACGTCTTTATCCATTCAAGTTAAGGCTCAAAAAGTTGATTATGTATTGGTAGTCCATGGAGGTGCGGGAAACATGAAGGATCTTGAAAAAGATTCAATTCATGCAGCAGCATATTATGCAGCTCTTGATTCTGCTTTAGAAATAGGAAATGAAATCCTTGCCAAAGGAGGTGATGGCGAATTGGCTGTGTTGTCAGTAGTTAGTTATTTCGAACAAAATCCACTTTTCAATGCAGGTATTGGTGCAACATGTACAGCCGACGGTCAATTTGAATTAGATGCATCAATAATGCGTGGAAAAGATTTAATGGCTGGAGCCGTGGCTGGGGTGAAACTTACCAAGCATCCGATCAAGGCGGCACATGCAGTGATGACTCAAACTCAGCATGTAATGTTAAGCGGCGCCGGAGCTGATCGCTTTGCTTTGGAACATGGCCTTGAGATGGTTGATGATAATATGTATTTTGCCACCCCAAAAACAATGCAATGGATTGATAAACTAAAGCAAGAAAGCAAAAAAAACGGTACTGTGGGTTGTGTCGTTCTTGACAGCAAGGGCAACCTTACAGCTGGGACGAGCACGGGTGGTATGTTTAAAAAACAATGGGGTAGAATTGGCGATTCTCCATTAATTGGAGCAGGAACCTATGCTGATAATGCCAGTTCTGCCGTATCCTGTACAGGACATGGTGAATACTTTATCCGCCATATTGTTGCATATAATTTATGTTCGCGGGTTAAACTGCTAAAGGAATCTATTCAAGAAGCAGCCGATCATATAATTTTTGAAGAGTTGAATGAAAAAGAGGGTAACGGAGGGCTAATCGCCGTCGACCGGAATGGGAATATTGCCATGTCATTCAACAGTAACGGCATGTTTCGTGGTTTTATTAAAAAAGAAACAGGAAACAGCAATATCATTAAGAAGATCGGAATCGGTAAAGTTCTAAAATAAGATTAGATAAGATGGCTGATCTTATTCATCTTTTAGTAGAGAAACAATAAGTGCTTCCATTTTTAAAGGAGATGTGATTGGTGCAAATCTTTTTACAGGTTTACCATGTCTGTCTATTACAAATTTTGAAAAATTCCATTTGATTTTATTTGTAATGAAACCAGGAAGTGCGTCTTTTAGATAATTAAACAACGGGTGAGCATTGGGTCCATTAACCTCTATTTTTGAAAACATTGGAAAGCGTACTCCATAATTAACAAGACACCCTTCTGAAATATCTTTATCCGTACCAGGTTCCTGCTGGCCGAATTGATTACAGGGAAATCCTAAAATAACCAGGCCATCTTCTTTGTATTTTTTGTATAGCTCCTCTAACTGAGCATACTGAGGGGTAAAACCACATTTACTAGCTGTATTTACAACTACAACAACCTTGTTCTTGTACTGATCCATGCAAATCTCTTTACCCTTTAAAGAGAGAGCACTAAATGAATAAAATATCTTTTCCATACATATATAGCTTATGATACGAATATACGACTAAATATTTGCATGCGGCCGTAATTGAGCGAAAATTAATACATAAAGCTCAATTTATGTTAACAACATACAAAATAACAAACTTAACCCTTACATTTTTGGTTAAAGGATCAAGGACAAAAGAGATGAAACAAGCAACATGGATTAAATATCTTAAGATTGTGTTACCGATATTATTTATCGGGTATCTTGCATGCATCATATCTTTTACCCATGTACACATTGTAAATGGGGTAACTATAGTCCATTCACATCCCTATAATAAACAAACCAATCCTCCTTCTGATCACCAACATACAGGTCAGCAGTTGCAGCTTTATCAACAGTTTTCATCCATCCAGGCTGAAGGAGATATTTATTGTTCTATTCAGCTTACACCTACCTCTGTAAATGAAACTATACTATTGTTTCCTTCCGTAAACAATATGTTTATTCTTTCTCCTACGGATGCATTTAATCTGAGAGCCCCTCCCTCTAATTTATAACTAGTTTTGCCGATCACCCTGTTTCTGAAAGTATAATTTTTCAGACAGATTAAACTTGTCGAATGCATATTGAACATATCATATATGTTCTTATATGATTAAGTTGATTGGTGTATTGGTTTTACAAACAAGACGACTTATCAATTATTTACAACAGGTATTCAAACAATTTTCAAATTTAATAGAATATTAATGGTTTGTAACGGGCATAGAGAATCCGCTAAGTAAGAGGCAATCTCGTGCAAGAAGTTATATCCCATAAACTAAATACAATTCATATGAAACATTATATAGTTATATTATTTTGCATCATAATTACACACATAAATGCTAAAAACATTGATCCGGAATATAATAAGTCGGATGCAAACATATTCGGACATGTCGTAGATAAAAAGACCAACGAACATATACCATATATTAATATTGTTATAAAAGGTACAACCATTGGAACAACGACAGACGCTTCTGGGCATTACCTTTTAAAAAATTTACCGGAAGGAGAATTTACATTGGAGGTTAAAGCTTTAGGTTATAAAACGGTCTCGAAAGAGGTCGCGCTAAAAAAAGGTAAAACCATGGAAGTTAATTTCGAAATTGAAGAAGATCACATTGCTTTGGATGGTGTAGTTGTTTCTGCAAACAGAAGTGAAACATCCAGACGAACGGCACCATCATTGGTGAATATATTAGATGGGAAAGCCTTCACTGTAACAAACTCCCCCACGTTAGCACAAGGGCTTAATTTTCAACCAGGGCTACGTGTCGAAAATAATTGCCAGAATTGTGGATTCACCCAGGTACGAATAAACGGATTAGATGGAGCTTATTCGCAGATACTGATTGATTCCAGACCTGTATTTAGTGCCCTATCCGGGGTTTATGGATTGGAACAGGTACCAGCGAACATGATTGAACGCGTAGAGGTAATGCGCGGAGGAGGTTCTGCTCTGTTTGGATCATCTGCAATTGCAGGTACAATTAATATTATTACAAAGGAGCCTTTACGTAACAGTGGAGAAATAAATCATACAATTCAATCGATTGGCGGAAGTTCTTCAATTGATAACAATACCTCAGTTAATGCTTCTCTTGTGACAGACAATCGGAAACTGGGTTTATATTTATATGGTCAGAATCGGAATCGAGATGGATATGATCACGACGGGGATGGTTTTACAGAAGTTCCCAAATTAAAAGCTCAGACGATTGGTTTACGATCGTATCTTAAAACCGGAACCTATTCAAAATTATCGTTCGAATATCATCACATGGAAGAATTCAGGCGTGGAGGTGATCTATTGGATCGACCAGCACATGAAGCGTTTATTGCAGAACAATTAGAACATTCTATTGATGGAGGCGGAATAAAGTTCGATCTTTTCTCGAGTAATTACAAACATAGGTTTAATATCTACACTTCGATTCAAAATGTGGTGAGGGATAGTTACTACGGCGTTGGTCAGGACCCCAATGCATATGGCTATACAACAGGTTTAACATGGATTAGCGGGTCACAATATGCAGTGAGTTTTGACAGGATGCTCTTTTTACCGGCCGATCTTACCGCAGGCGTCGAATACAATTATGACAGGTTAAAGGATCAAATGACAGGTTACAATCGCTATACCGATCAAAAAGTTGAAATAGTAAGTGCTTATCTTCAAAATGAGTGGAAAAACAATCAATGGAGTTTCTTATTGGGTGCCAGAATGGATAAACATAGTCTTATTAATCACGCAGTATTTAGTCCGAGGTTGAATATTCGCTATAATCCGGTTGAAGACATCAATGTCAGAGCCAGCTATTCCGAAGGATTCAGGGCACCACAGGCATTTGATGAAGACTTACATATTGAGTCTGTCGGAAGTGGATTAATGTCAACCGTTCGAAATGCTGAAGGATTGAAAGAAGAGCGTTCGCGCAGTATAAGTACATCCATCGATTATTATCACCGGTTTGGAAATGGAATCCAGGTTAATCTATTGGTAGAAGGATTTTACACGAATCTCAAAAATGTTTTTGTTTTGGAAGAGGTTGGTTTGGACAGCAACGGTCTATTAATCAAAGAACGGCAGAACGGATCGGGAGCATGGGTCAAAGGAATGGTATTTGAAGTCAGGTCTGTATTGAACGCATGGTTGCAAATGCAAGGAGGAATCACCTGGCAGCAAAGCCACTATAAAAAACCCGAACAATGGAGTACAGATCCTACAGTAAAAGCCGAGAAACAAATGTTCCGTACACCAAATTCTTATGGATATCTCACGTCCACAATAACACCCATAAAGCATTTTTCTGCCTCCATCTCAGGCACCTACACAGGAAGCATGTTGGTGCAACATCATATAGGATCGGGTGTTAATAAAGATGTAGCAGTTAATACCCCTGACTTTGTAGATGTAAATTTAAAATTAAGTTACGAGTTCCCATTATACGACGAAGTTAAACTAGAATTAAGTGGAGGAATCCAAAATTTGTTTAACGCCTACCAGAAAGATTTTGATAAAGGTAAAGACCGGGATTCCGGATATATATACGGGCCGTCATTGCCTCGCAGTTATTTTGGGGGGATTAAGCTTCTATTTTAACTACTCCGGTTATATAGAAAGAGGTATCTTCTACTCTCCTTCTATATAACCTATTTTTCTTGTTTCAATAAGATAATTGATGTGCCTTTTGGATTTTAGAACTTTTGATCCGATTTGATCTTTGTGAATCATAGGCCGCCTGGACCTGATCAAGAACACGGAAAAAATTCTTACCCCATATCTTCTCAATATCGTCTTCATTGTATCCCCTTTGAAGAAGAGCAATCGTAATATTAATCATATCATTGGCTCCGTTAATTCTGGCTATACCGGCACCTCCGTCAAAATCAGATCCAATACCAACATGGTCAATACCTGCAATTTTTATAGCATGCTCAATATGATCTATATATTGATTGAATGTTGCCTTATCCTTACTTACATTTATATAGCTGGCAAACGGACAAACCTGTATGACTCCTCCTTTGTCCGCCAGGGCCTTTAACTGTAAATCAGAAAGGTTACGATCATGGTTACAAAGAGTACGGGTTGCTGAATGTGTTGCAACTACAGGCTGTTTAGATGTGTGGATTACATCCCAAAAAGTACTATCACTGGCATGTGAAATATCTATTAGAATTCCCAAGCGATTCATCTCCTTTACTACTTGACTACCAAATGGACTTAATCCACCCCACTCCTTTTCAATCTTACGATTTGAAGTATCACAGATATCATTATTTTTTGTATGACACAACGTCATATAAGTTACCCCCATAGATTTAAATAGAGATAAATTTTTCAGATCTTTTCCAATTCCATATCCATTTTCAATTCCAATAAAAATAGCCTTTTTACCATCCTCTTTTAGAAGCTGTGCCTCTTTAGCTGTTCTCGAAATTCCACAAACCTCAGTATTCATATTTACTTGTTTATAAATTCCGTTGATGAGATTTGTTACAGCTGATACTGCTTTTTCGGATGACTCAACATCTCGGTTTCCCTGACTTATAAATGCTGCAAAAAAGATGGCATCTAAATATCCTTCTTTCATCTTTGGAATATTTATCTGATTCGTATCACGTTTCCCCATATTAAAATTTGAACGACGAAACCAAAGAGGCGTATCACAATGAGTGTCGACCGATAATATACGCTGGTGAATTGATCTGGCCTTTCTGTAATATCCAGCCTGTGTTATTAAATACTGAAAAATCTTACCCATGATTGTATCGCCACCATCAACCATTGCTTCCGGGTGCCATTGAACTGCAAGCATAGGTCGGCCATCAGTCGTTTCAATTGATTCTACAATCCCATCGGACGCATAGGCCCCGACCTTAAAACCGGAGGCAAGCCCCTTGACTGACTGGTGGTGAAAAGAGTTTACCACAATCTGGCTATCCCGACCTATGATATTACTTAGTAAAGACGAGGACAATACATCAATCGAATGGGTTCCTGAGGATTTGGGTGCTGATTGTAAATGTTTCACAGAAGAGGGATGCTGGGTAGGAATATCCTGATAGAGGCTCCCTCCAAAAGCCACATTCATGAGTTGCTCACCACGACAAATACCTAAAATGGGCATATTCCGATTTGAAGCCAGTTGAATTAACATCAAATCGTATACATCTCTTATGGAATCTACGGCTCCTATCTGCTCAATCGGATATTCATTGTATAAATGCGGCCGGATGTCCTCACCACCTGTCATTATAAGTCCATCAACATTCTCTAATAAAATTCGGACAGTTTTGGCATCTGTCATCAGAGGAATGATGACTGGCAATCCGCCGGCCTTTAATATAGCATTCACATAGGTACCAGATACACTGCTTCCCCTATCACCATATTGGGAAGAGGAAAGAGCAATTAGAGGGATACTATGTTCAGAATTAGGAGACATAACAGAGTAAGACTCATCGCAAAGATTTTTTATATGCTTCAAGTCAGAGCATTGTGCAACGCTTTTTTCAATGCATGAAAAAAACATAAGAGAGGCAAATACTAGAATCACTTTTCTCATACAAACAGGTATTTATTTGTAAGACCAAATTACATTGTTTGTTTCATTTATCACCCATAAAAATCAAAATCCATTCGCAGGATTATACTTCTCAAGCGATAAATTACTGTTTAATTTTACAAAAATACATTATCAAAACGTAAATGAGTATAATTATGTTTCAATTATAATATATTGAGTCTTTTTTTGAATAAACAATCCCTATTTTTGCAGCAAATTAAAATAAACAGATATGATAACCTATTTATTGATAGCCGCTACAATACTAGTATCTTACCTTTGCTTCAAAGACCATTCATTATTTAATAAACTCTCTTTTATTCCTTATCGCGTTGTAAAGAACAATGAATGGTACAGACTTATTACACATGGCTTTGTACATGCCGACTATACCCATTTATTGGTTAACATGTTTACATTTTGGTCGTTCGGAACATATATGGAGCAGGTTTTCGCGGTAAATGGATTTGGCTGGATTGCATATCTTGCACTTTACTTCGGAGGTATGGTAATAGCATCTGTTTACGATATAATTAAAGAGAAGAGGAACCCTAACTTTATATCCATCGGTGCATCGGGTGCAGTTTCTGCAGTTTTGTTTACATCGATCTTTTTTAATCCGTGGGGGAAAATACTTTTTTTTGCTGTTCTGCCAATTCCTGGCATTATCTTTGGATTTATTTATCTTGCTTATTGCCAGTATATGGCTAAACAATCTGGAGATCATATAAATCACAATGCTCATTTTTACGGAGCGGTTTATGGGTTCGTGTTTCCTTTACTGCTAAACCCCGGACTAATACATAGCTTCTTAGCACATTTTTCTTTTTAATCGGTATTGACAATTCTTAATTCATAGAGTATAGTGATGAAAATAAAAATTATAGTTCTGTTTCTTTTAGTTTCTGTTTTTGGACATGGACAGAATACAAAATATGTAAATCTATTTATGGGAACATCTGGCGACAACGGGCAGTTAAGTCCAGCCGCAACGGTTCCTTTCGGCATGATAGCTGTTGGTCCGGACAGTAATCCCAGAACTCATGCAGGATACGATTATGCTATTGATAAAATTTCAGGGGTATCTATCAATCGTCTGTCTGGTGTAGGGTGTAGTGGTTGCGGAGGTAATCTGAGTGTCCGAACTTCGGCTCCGGATCAAGAGTTACACATTATTAAAAGAACAGAAAAAGCGACACCCGGATATTATGAAGTCACTTTTAACAACGGTGTAAAAGGATCTTTCACAGCTACAAACAATATGGCTGTCCAACAGTACGACTTCGGAAAAGATGCCGACCGATCGATATGGATTAACTTTGCCTCTTCATTTGAAGGGATGGTTGATTGTGAATTTAAATTAAAATCCAATCATGAAATTATCGGGTATATACAAGCACGGAATACTTGTGGTCACGGAATGTATAAACTCTATTTTTACCTGTCATCCAATGAATCTTTTTCGATTGTAAAGGGAAAGGATAAAAGTTATGAAGCAGAACTTCGCTTTGAGAAAAGTGAAAATCCGTTAGAGCTACGTATTGCTGTGTCTCCACTGGATGCTGCAACAGCTAACCTGGAAGCAAAACAAAGTGAATCATTATCCTTCAAACAGCTCAAACTGCAGGCAAATAATCTCTGGGAGAACAAATTAAATAAAATAAATCTAAAGGGAGGAAGCAACGATGACAGGGTGATTTTTTATACTTCACTCTACCGTATCTATATGAGTCCGGCAGATGTTACCACCAACGACCACCGTTATCTGGGATCAGATGGCCAGATTTATAAAGCAGATGGCTGGCGATATTTTAGCTCGTGGTCAATTTGGGATACATTTCGCAGTAAATTCCCTTTGCTTGTTATTACAGAGCCTACATTAATGCGGGATATATGCCGCTCATTACTATCACTATATCGCACCGGTAAAAAAAATTGGTCAACAGTTTTTGAGTCAACCCCCACTGTACGTACTGAACATGCATCTATATTGCTGCTTGATGCATATCGCAAAGGAATTCGTGATCTAGACTTTGCAATAGGATATGAAGGTATGAAAAAAGAGGCAGACGAGCTACCAATGGCATCTCCAGACCAAAAGTTGGAATCGGCATACGATCTTTGGGCATTATCCCAAATTGCAGGTATAATGGGTAATAGCTCCGACGAAAAAAAATACCGGGAACAATCGGAGAAATTATTTGAAGACACATGGACAAGGGAGTTCATGCAAATCACCCCTGCATTTGAAGTAATGAAAAATAATGGACTATATCAAGGTACGCGTTGGCAATATCGTTGGGCTGCCCCCCAGTATATAGACCAAATGATACGTTGGGTAGGCAAGGACACTCTTAGCAATCAGCTCTCATACTTTTTCGAAAAAAACTTGTACAATCAAGGAAATGAACCGGACATTCATGTTCCTTTTTTATTCAATAGATTTGGGAAACCGGAATCTTCCCAACAACTGGTTCGGAATCTGCTTACTAAAGAAATGACTCATCGTTATGGTGGCAATTCAGAATTTAAGATTCCTTACGTTGGAAGAGCCTTTAAAAATCATCCGGAAGGTTATAGTCCGGAAATGGACGAGGACGATGGAACGATGAGTGCCTGGTATATATTTGCCTCAGCGGGATTTTATCCACTCCTGGTGGGAGGAGACAGTTATGAATTAGTTTCTCCGATTTTTGACAGGATATCCATCGACATGGGTAACGGAAAGACATTTGAGATAAAAACAAAGGGACGTAAAACAGCCGAAGATATAATCAAGCGAATTACAATGAACGGCAAGGTAGTTTCAAATTATTCCATATCTCATGGGGAGATGCTAAAAGGAGGAACTTTATTATTTCAGTACTAATCATCCAACAAACATTTATTTATATGATTTTATCATATAAATAAGTTTCAGTAATATTACGATCATTTTTATATAATATAAAACGGATAACATTCAGCCGTATGCTCTGAATGTTATCCGTTAAATTCAAAGATATTTAATAAATAAATTATCTAAAATAACAACAAAGCAGTAAGGCACAAAGCAAACAGCAGTACATTTCTTCCGGTATAAGCCAATGTAACATTCAATGCTTTTCCTTCAAGAGAACATAATTCTCGCCATGTTTGGTAAAACATCACAAAAAAGATTCCAAACAATGCCACTATCCATGCAGCGCTCTGCATTATTAATGGAATGACCAATAAGATTGGCACAACTCCATTGAACAGATAAAACCAACGGCCGAATCTCCTGCCAAACAACACAATAGTAGTACGCTTGTTAACTTCCTTATCTTGAAAATAGTCACGATAATTATTCACTATTAAAATATTAACAGAAAGAAGCCCCATGGCAACAGACAATATCAATGTCAACAAGGTAATACTACCTGCTTGTACAAAATAAGTGAAAACAACCGGAACTATACCATAGAATAATAATACACAAATATCACCAAGACCATTGTATGCTAAAGGAAACGGGCCAGCCGAATAAGCCAATACACATACTGCAATTGCAATTCCTACCGGAAGAAGCACCCAGCCTCCATAAAACAATAGCAATAATCCGCACAAACAAGCGAGTCCCAAAGTAATAAACGTAGCTATAAGCATTGTTTTAGGTGCAATCCATCCAGAGGCCACTGCACGTTCGGGGCCTAAGCGATCTTCATTATCCGCCCCTTTCTTATAATCGAAATAGTCGTTTGCAAAGTTACTGGCAATCTGCGACAGTAAGGCGACCATAAGACAAATTACTGCAGGAGCCATTTCAAAGGCACCATCACGATAGGCCAATGCCGATCCAACCAAAACAGGACTCAAAGAAGCTGGCAATGTCTTGGGACGGGCTGCTTCTATCCAAGCTTGTATAGGAGTTTTATTCATTTCATAAAATTATATCCAATGCATCTGACGCAAAACCGGTCTTGCTGCGGGCCTCTTCTACCGAAGCACCACGAGCAAGTAAAACAGCCATACGCCGGTGACCGTGAACTTCCGGCTTACCGAAAAATCTCATTTGTGTATCGGGCTGGCTTAATACCTGATCCAAATTACCAAGTTGCAATTGATTGCTATCTCCTTCAACTACAATAGCACGTGAAGCTGATGGTCCGTGAAAAGTAATATTTGGAATAGGTAATCCAAGTACCGCACGAGCGTGAAGGGCAAACTGTGACTGATCCTGCGAAATCATAGTTACCATCCCTGTATCATGGGGTCGAGGAGATACTTCACTAAAAATCACATCGTCTCCTTTTATAAACAATTCTACGCCAAAAATACCTCTTCCTCCCAAAGCATCCGTAATTTTACGGGCAATTTCGCGAGCCTTTTCTTTAGCAGAAGAAGTCATTTGCTGGGGTTGCCATGATTCACGATAATCTCCATCCACCTGAATATGACCAATTGGCTCACAGAAAGAGGTTCCATTGATATGACGAACTGTCAGTTGTGTAATTTCATAATCAAAATCGACAAAACCTTCAACAATCACTTTGCCTGCTCCGGCACGACCACCTTCCTGGGCATAATCCCACGAATGTTGTATATCTTCTTCTTTACGGATAACACTTTGTCCATGACCAGACGAACTCATAATAGGTTTAACAACACATGGCATGCCAATCGTTTTAACAGCCTCCGAAAATTCTTCGAAATCACTGGCAAAACGATAGGGTGAAGTAGGAATATTCAACTCCTCTGCTGCGAGACGTCTAATTCCTTCTCTATTCATCGTTAGATAAGTGGCTTTTGCTGTAGGTATAACATGGTATCCCTCTTTCTCAAGCTCCATTAACGTAGTAGTCGCTATAGCTTCCACCTCCGGAACAATATAGTCGGGTTTTTCTTTTTCAATAATCTCTCTCAAACGGGCACCGTCAAGCATTGAAACTACATATGAGCGATGAGCCACCTGCATGGCCGGTGCATTGGGGTATTTATCCAAGGCAATTACTTCTACTCCGTAGCGTTGCAATTCAATTACAAATTCTTTACCAAGTTCTCCTGATCCGCAAAGTACTACCTTTGTCGCACAAGGGGACAGAGGGGTGCCTATCTTTACCATAATGTCAATATATTAAATTTTATGCAAAAGTACCTGTTAATCTAAAATTGTGCAACCCGAAAGAAGAAAAACTTATTTAAATCCCTATATTTGCAACATGAAAAAATTGTTTTATCTGATATTACTTTTCTGTGGCATATTCTTGCTGAACCCGGATCAATTCGGGTCCGGTAATGACAAGTTTGCTGCATCAAATAATGAAGTAGTAAAAGAAAAAAACGATTATTCAGACATACAAGATCGCATCATGACTCTCAAAAGCGATCTAAGCACTTCAACTTGTTTAACTCCACGAACAGTTCAGCTTACACCTTCTTTTTTATGCGAACGAATTACCCGCCTGGCTGAGAAGATCCTTCAGGATGTCCGGATCAAGGAAGAAAATTTATTACGCAAAACCTCTGAAGGAGTAGCGCTGACCGAATCGTTGCTAGTATCAGCCTTGCGTTCCAGTGCAGGATATCATGTATTTGCGCTGCGAAAGATTATTATTTAGATCGTTAATATTCATATGTTTTTATTTGTGTGTGAAAAAATTCATACACAATATATATTTATGCTCTGTGTAAACTATTCATAAATAGAGCAAATCTATGATTACTAACTATTTAAATATCAAAATTATGGCAACAAATAATTCATCAAAATTCAAAACATATTTATACATAGCTCTTACAATTCTTGGCTGTATTCTGGCTTGTTCATCAATTATCCCCAATGTATATTTGAAACTGGTTGTAGTAATGGCTTCTTTAATCATAGGAATATATGGCATCTCAAAGAGCTTGAGCAAATCTGAGTCAAAAGAATCCAGCGAAAGTAAATAAATAGATATAAAAACATATTAATTCATACTAAAATGAAAATAAACAAAGACTTGATTGATGCCGTGCTGATGCTTTCTGTTATAGGCCTGGTATTGGTAGGCACATCAGAATTTAACGATGAAACTGCAAATTGGGCAAAGATTCGAATGTTTTACGTCCCATCACAACAGCATGGCCTGTAGTCAAACTCTTAAATCGTTTCATGTCGTAAGGCAAACTCCATAACAATTGCTGATTCTTTCCAATTGCATTATTATCTGCAATCGCTGCTATAATTGAAATCGTACTCATAATATAGAATATTAATGTATCACCAGATTCAAACGGACACTTCTCCCTTAATATGCGGATGTGGGTCGTATCCTACTAATTCAAAATCCTCAAACTTAAAATCAAAAATACTATCCACTTCCGGATTTAACAACATCCGGGGCAATTTACGAGGCTCTCTTGTGAGCTGTAATTTTACCTGCTCGAGATGATTGCTATATATGTGTGCATCGCCCAAAGTATGTACAAAGTCGCCAGCCTGTAAGCCGGTAACCTGTGCCATCATCTGAAGCAACAAGGCATAAGATGCAATATTAAAGGGAACTCCTAAGAAAATATCAGCACTGCGCTGATAGAGCTGCAAGCTTAATTTACCATTGGCAACATAGAACTGAAAAAAAGCATGACAAGGAGGCAGATTCATGTTTTCAAGATCACCAACATTCCACGCGCTAACAATTATTCTCCTTGAATCAGGATTGTGTTTAATTGCATGTACAGCTTCACTTATCTGATCTATAGACCCACCTTTATAATCGGGCCACGAGCGCCACTGATATCCATAAATATGACCTAAATCACCATTGGAATCAGCCCATTCGTTCCATATCCGCACACCATGATCCTGCAGATATTTTGCATTTGTATCCCCTTTAAGGAACCAGAGTAATTCATAAATAATGGATTTCAGATGCGTTTTTTTGGTAGTCAGTAAAGGAAATCCTTCCGACATATCAAATCTCATCTGATGACCAAACACACTCAAAGTTCCGGTACCTGTCCGGTCTTCTTTCTTAACTCCTTCAGCTAAAACCCTTTCCAGCAATGATAAATACTGTTTCATGTCGTAAAATATAGTCCAGGCTGGCAAATGTACAAAAGTTATATGACTCTGCAAACGAAAATATTTAAATAGTTTTTAGATAAGACATTAACTTTTTGTTATTCAAAGCATATAATTTATGATAAAAGTATACCTTTGCAAGGATTGTTTAATTATTAAAAAAAAGTCCTATTGAGATGAAAAAACTTTTTATTACAGCTCTTGCTGCATGTACACTGTTTGCATGTACACAAAAAAAAGAAGAGGCCACACTTTCCGGTCTTTTAAAGTCGAATTTTGTTTCTGAAGTAGAAGGTAAACCTACTGCATTATACGTGCTGAAAAACAAAAATGGTTTAGAAGCTTGTATCACCAACTATGGGGGCAGAATGGTATCATTGATGGCTCCGGATAAAAACGGAAAGATGACTGATGTAGTCCTTGGATACGACAGCATATCCGACTACTTGAAATCCGATGGTAATTTTGGAGCCTTGATCGGTCGCTACGGAAATAGAATCGCCCAGGGTAAATTCTCGTTAGACAGTGTAGAATACCAACTTCCTCAAAACAACAACGGTCATTGTTTACATGGTGGACCAGAAGGTTATCATACCAGACTTTGGGATGCAAAACAGTTAAACGACCAGACACTGGAACTTACCTATCTATCTAAAGATGGCGAGGCAGGATTTCCTGGTAACCTGCAAATAAAAGTTACATATACCCTGACTGACGACAATGCCATCGAACTGGCATATGAAGCAGAAACAGATAAGCCAACGGTAGTTAACTTGACAAACCATAGTTATTTCAACTTATCTGGTGTACCGGGTTCTACAATTCTTGACCACGACATCATGATTAATGCCGACACCTATACTCCGGTGGACAGCTTGTTGATTCCTACAGGAGAAACACCGTCTGTTGAAGGTACTCCCATGGATCTGCGCAACCCTATTGCTATTGGTGCACAGATAGACTCAACATTCGAGCAATTGGTTAAAGGTCGTGGCTATGACCATAACTGGATCTTAAACTCTAAAGGAGATATTAATGTATTGGCAGCCAAAGCCACCAGTCCGACTAGCGGAATATCGCTTGAAGTTTATACTTCAGAACCTGGGGTGCAATTCTATACCGGCAACTTTATGACAGGTGAAGACAAAGGTAAAGGTGGTACTGTTTACCCTCATCGCGGTGCTTTCTGTCTTGAAACACAACACTATCCAGACAGCCCTAATCAGCCGGCCTTTCCCTCGACTGTACTCAGACCAGGTGAAAAATACACTAGCAAATGTATTTATAAACTGGTAGTAAATAAGTAAACAAATAAAATAGGCGGAGTATCCAAATCGGAACTCCGCCTATTTTTACCTGCTTTGCAATTGATTATTACAATGTCTTCTCTATTTTCTCCATTAATTCGGTAAATTCTTTATCGGTATATCCTTTACCGGCATAAAGTACTTTTCCATCTTTACCAATTAAGTAAGTACGGGGAATTAAATTCTTTGCAAAAGCCCCGAAAATAGCCCTGTTCTTATCAGGATACAATGGAAATGTAAACCCTTTCTTTTCGTTGTAGGTAGCCAATTCCTTATCTGAATGCTCCCGGCCAATTACCAACATCTCAAATTTATTATTGTCTTTGTACTTGGGCCATAATGTTTGTTGAACCGATGCAAGTTCCTTCTGACAAGGAGGACACCACGTAGCAAAAAAATTGATCAGTATTACTTTCCCTTTAAACTTATCCGAACTAATTACCTCGCCATTATCCGAAACAATAGAAAACGCAGGCATTTTATCTCCAACCTTTACCAGGTCATCATTGGGACTTTGTGCTTTTGCTCCAATAAAAGTAAGGGCTAGGATTGCCGTCAAAAAAAGATTCTTCATATTCAGTTTTATTATATTTAGCATGCTGCAAATATACATTAATCTTGCAAACGAAAATCCAAATTATATAACTTCCTAAATTTATCGGCTTCTTTCATTATCTTTGTAACTCATTTAATGAAAAAATATGATCGACCAACCTACAATAGATAGAATCCTGGATGCTGCAAATATAGTTGACGTAGTATCCGAATTCGTTACCCTCAGGCGACGGGGAGTGAATTATGTAGGCTTATGTCCGTTCCACTCAGATAAAACTCCCTCATTTTACGTTTCACCTTCAAAAAACATTTGCAAATGTTTTGCTTGTGGCGAAGGAGGCACTGCTGTGCACTTTATAATGAAGCACGAGCAGGTGAGCTACTTTGACGCTCTGAGGGTGCTGGCAAAAAAATACAATATTGAAATACAGGAGCGTGAACTTACCGAAGCCGAAAAGCAGGTAAAGAACGATCGCGAGAGTATGCTGATTGTAAACAGTTTCGCTCAAAAGTATTTTTCTTCCATGCTTCACGAACATATGGAAGGTAAAAGTATTGGCTTGAGATATTTTGTTGAAAGAGGTTTCAGGGAAGATATTATACGAAAGTTTCAGCTGGGATATAGCCTGGAACAACGAGACGCCCTTTATCAGGAAGCAACCAGGAGTGGTTACAGAAAAGAATTTCTGGAAAAGACCGGACTGATCATCACCTACGACAATGGAGGGGTAGCCGACCGTTTTCGCGGACGCGTTATCTTTCCGGTTCACACATTGAGTGGCAAAGTGGTGGCTTTTGGAGGGAGAATTCTAAAAAAAGACGAGAAGACTGCTAAATACGTTAATTCTCCCGAAAGCGAAATATACCATAAAAGCAACGAGCTGTATGGTATTTATTTTGCCAAACAGGCTATTGTTAAAGCCGACCGCTGTTTTTTAGTTGAAGGATATACCGATGTGGTATCTATGCACCAGGCGGGTATTGAGAATGTAGTCGCATCTTCCGGCACAGCTCTTACGCCCGGACAGATCAGGCTGATTCATCGCTTTACAAACAATATAACAGTATTGTATGACGGAGATGCTGCTGGTATCAAAGCAGCTCTTCGCGGTATAGACCTGTTGCTGGAGGAAGGGATGAATATCAAAGTGGTTCTTTTACCGGACGGAGAAGATCCCGACTCGTTTGCACGCAAACAAAATGCCAGTCAGTTTACCGAATTTATTCAACAAAATGAAACCGACTTCATCCGGTTTAAGACTCAGTTGCTGCTGGATGATGCAGCGGGTGACCCTATAAAACGATCGAATCTTATCTCAGATATTGTTCGCACTGTGGCCATTATTCCAAATGAAATTGCACGCTCTGTGTATATACGGGAATGTAGTTCTATGTTGGAAATAGACGAACGGGTGCTGTTGAATGAAATAGTAAAGATAGTCCGTGCTAAAAATGAAAAGCAGGCAGGTGTGGCTCCGGTACAAGAGGTTCCGGCAACCCCAGTACCAGACTATCCTCCTTTACCCGAATATATGGACGAAGGAATGCCTTTTGAAGCTCCCCCATTCCCTCCCGAGGGATATCTTCCGGAAGAGGCTGTTATTCAGGCCGGGCAACAAACCCATCAACCCTCCCTGCGCAGGCCTTCTCCCTATGAAGTGTACGAACTGGCATTGCTTCGTTACGTTGTTAGGTACGGCGAATCTGTTTTATACGATTATACTGATACTGAAACACAACAAAATATAGTTATAAAAGTAGCGGAATTTATTAAACACAGCTTGGAGGAAGACGATCTTACCTTCTTGAATCCGATGTACAGACAAATGTTGGAATCTGCTGCCGCGATGTGTCCTTCATCCGGATTTGTATCTTCGCGTTACTTTTTAAGTCACTCCAACCCCGATGTAAGTAAGTTGGCAGCCAATTTGTTAAGCGATAAATATCAGCTTAGTAAATATCACACCAAATACAGAGAGATTGAAGAGGAAAAAGACAGACTTGAATCGTTTGTATTAAGGGATTTGTATGCTTTGAAAGATGCTTACATAATAAACCGGATAAAGGATACACAGCAAAAGCTGAAAGAGGCACAGAAAGAAAAAAATATGGATAAGTCGATCGAGCTTATGAAAGAATTATCAAATCTGAATGCCATTAAAAGTGCGTTAGCAAAAGAATTAGGTGAAAGAATCATACTAAAAATGTAAAAACAATTGTAACATGAATTTTTTAGAAACCAATGACGTGGTTAAACAGTATGCTAACCATCTGGCCCTGAATAAGGTGAGCATACAAGTACCCCAAGGCAAGGTATTCGGACTTCTTGGTCCCAATGGAGCCGGAAAAACCACTTTGATCAGAATTATCAACCGTATTACGGCACCAGACAGCGGGTCAGTATTGTTTAATGGAAGGCCTTCCATGCAGGAAGATATTTTTAAAATTGGCTACCTGCCTGAAGAAAGGGGATTATACAAAAAAATGAAGGTGGGTGAACAAGCCCTATACCTGGCACAATTAAAAGGTCTGGATTATTTCGAAGCTAAAAAAAGACTTACCCATTGGTTCGAGAAATTCGAAATAATGCCCTGGTGGAACAAGAAAGTTGAAGAGCTTTCGAAAGGTATGCAACAGAAAGTACAGTTCGTAATAACGGTGATTCATAATCCCGAACTATTAATTTTTGATGAACCTTTCAGCGGCTTCGATCCTGTAAACGCTGATTTGCTTAAGAAAGAAATTTTAGAACTCAAGGATGCCGGTCACACCATCATCTTTTCTACGCACAACATGTCGTCTGTGGAAGAAATATGCGATGAAATAGCATTAATAGATCATGCACAGGTAGTGTTATCCGGTCATGTTACAGAAGTAAGGGAACGTTTTCGCACCAATACATTTAAAATAAAATTAAAAGGTACCGCCCTGCTGTCTTCTGCCGATCCGTATTCCATACTATCGCAAAAGCAAGGACAAAACTCATTGGAAGTATTGCTTCGTAAAAGCAATGATGTAAGCAACGCAGAACTGCTTATGTCTATACTGAAGCAGAATGAAATCATTGCATTTACAGAAGAGCTACCTTCTATGAATGAAATTTTTATTAATACCGTTGCAGGTAAAAACAAACCACAAATATGAGTAAAATAGGAATAATCATCAAAAGAGAATATCTGAACAGGGTAAGTAAAAAATCGTTCCTCATCCTCACGTTTCTTACTCCGATATTGTTTTCAGCCCTTATATTTGTACCCCTCTGGCTTTCATCTATCAAAGGAGATGAAGTTAAGAATGTAGTAATTTTGGATCGTACAGGTGTGTATGCACCCTTATTCGAAAATACGGATAATTATAAATTCATAGCAGGTACCGAGTCTTTGGAAAAATATAAATCATCTGATGACAAATCTGTTTTTGCCATTTTAAGCATATCAGACAATTTATTGGAAAATCCTAAAGCGGCCACTTTATATTCCGAAAAACAGATTCCGGGAGAGCTTAGCAGGATCGTTAATCAAACCTTAAGCAGGTACCTTGAAAATGCCAAGATGGCCACCTATAATATTCCAAACCTGAAAGAGATTATTAAAGAGAGTCAGATCAAGTTTGAAATCAACACGATTAAATGGAGTGAAGACGGAGGCGAAAGTGAATCTTCTGCTTTGGTTGCATCAATAGTTGGTATGTTATTCACCGTTATTTCGTACATGTTTATTATGGTTTATGGGGCCATGGTGATGCAAGGAGTAATGGAAGAAAAAACCAACCGCATTGTAGAATTGATGGTTTCGTCGGTTCGTCCGTTTCAACTCATGATGGGTAAAATAATTGGAATCGGATTCGTTGGGCTCACTCAAATGCTTTTATGGGCCATTCTTACTCTGACATTGATTATGGGCGGTCAGTTTCTCTTTATGGGGGGGACTGTAGATGCTCAAATGATGCAACAAGGAGCTATGATGAGTGCTAACGGAACGATGCCGGGAATGGCTGAAGCATCTCAGGAGCCAGCTGTTAAAATACTTGGAATGCTTCAGACGATCAACTGGGCAGAAATTGGCTTTTTCTTTGTAATCTATTTTATTGGCGGTTATATGTTGTATGCATCTGTATTTGCAGCCATCGGTTCTGCAGTTGATAGTCAGGAAGACACGCAACAGTTTATGACTCCCATTATGGTATTCATGATGTTTTCGCTCTACGCAGGAATTTATAGTATGGAAAATCCGGACGGACCATTAGCCTTCTGGTGTTCTATAATTCCTTTCACCTCTCCCATTGTAATGATGATTCGGCTACCCTTTGAGATTCCTTTGTGGGAAAAGCTTCTATCAATTGGATTGCTTTATATTACATTTATCGGCATTATATGGTTCTCTGCCAAAATTTACAGAGTAGGAATCCTGATGTATGGTAAAAAACCAACCATTAAAGAGATGATCAAATGGCTTAAGTATAAATAAATATTCAACCTACGAATAAAAGAAAGAGGCAGTTCAAACACGAAACTGCCTCTTTCTTTTTCTATTAAACATCGTAAATAGCATCAAGACGCTCTTTACATTTTATTTTCTTACGCCTTCAAAAACAGCTTTCCGCAAAGTTCCGGTTGTATCGTCGCCATCGTATTCCCAATACATGGCACCCAACATTCCCTTTTCAAGAATATAGCTACATTTAACAGCTATAGATCTCGGATCTTCGTATGTACAAACAATACGCCCTTTATTATTGGTGATGTAGGGAACCAGCGCCTTATCATCCCAGCGCCAGCCATAACCCTCCAGCTTCATAATATCTTTATAGTCAATAAAATCGGGAAGATATTCTTTGCCATGTCCATAGAAAGGGATGCCCATGGTCAACTTAGCAAGAGGCATACCTGCCTGCACATGTGCCTCTACACATTCGTGAACCGACAAGCCACGTACCAGATGCGAGCGATATAGCGGCGCATGATGTACCGGAGGCCTGCCCATATCGTATGTCATTATATTAACAAAATCAACCACAGGCTCAATGGCTTTAAAATCAATATAATTAGCTGTAGCAACCGAAGCCAGCGTTAGCAACCGGTCGGCACCGATTGCCCGGCGGATGGATGTCATCAATAAGGTGAAATTCTCCTTATCCCCGGGCGACGACGAGATTCCTGCTGCCGAGCTGGTTGGGTACTCCCAGTCGATATCAATGCCATCCAGATTAAACTGATCGACCACCCGTTTACAATCTGCCGCAAATAGATTACGAGTTGTTTCGTTAGCAGCCATTTCACTAAACCGGCCGCTACCCCATCCACCCACAGACAGAAGCACTTTCAATGTTGGAGAATACTTTTTGAGTTGGGCAATCTCCGTAAGTCGGTTTTCATTGTCAATTTTCAATCCGTCGAACCGCTCATTTACATGACCAAAAGCATAGTTGATATGAGTCACATACCGTGTATCGGGTACACTAGCCGACCACGATGTTACGTATGCCACAATGTAAGGCTTGTTGCTATTACGAAGCAACGGAAGAAATTCTTTTTCAAAAACCTCTTTACTGATTATTCTGTAATGAGGGGTATAATTGGCTTCGAAAGCCTTACTATGGTGACCAACAAACTCGCCTTTATCCAGGTTTGACCGGATAAAGAGCTTGTCGGCTTCATAATCGTCGAGCTGCAGATTCATTTTATCAATCACCTTCTGAATCTGCTCCCATTGTACAGCCCATTCCCTTACAGGCATAGGTTTGATACCATTTACACTGCGCACAAAAGCATCGAAAAAGGTCTCATAACCTATTTGATTCTCCTTGATTACAGAAAGATTGACCCGGTAGAAGTTACCTTCTCTTCCGGTTGGCTCACAGATCGCTCCTGTAGAATGACGCATTCCGGCAAGTTCCTTACGCAGATAAGCCCCGGCCGAAGCTGTATCGTTAACAAGATGTCCGGGCCCATAAACATCCTGAAAGAAATTCTTATACAGATCTTTCAGCGTAGATTTAGGATATTGTTGCAATTGCCTCTCAACTGCGGTACGAACCGAAGCCTCAAACGGATCTGATTCGCCTGCGTAGACTAGCAATCCGATACATGCCATTAAGGTCAACAAAAGTTTTCTTTTCATAGGTAGTTTATTTTAATAGCTTCTCCAACGTTGCAGGCAATGCCTCTTCGCGGATATCCTTAGCAATAATTACACCTTCCGGGTCCAACAAAACATTGGATGGAATAGCTCTTACACCATAAAGCTCTGCCACTTCGGAATCCCAATATTTGAGATCAGACAGATGTGTCCAGGTAAGGTTATCGTCGCCGATGGCTTGCAACCATTTTGATTTATCTTCATCCAGAGAAATACCCACCACCGTAAAGTTTTTATCTTTAAAGCGGTTGTAAGTAGCCACTACATTGGGATTTTCCCTACGGCATGGAGGACACCAGGAAGCCCAGAAGTCGAGCAGCACATATTTACCACGGAAAGAAGAGAGCGAAACAGATACACCGGCTGTGTCAGGAAGCGCAAATTCCGGAGCAACCTTACCTATTTGAATATTCTCCAGGGTGGCGATAATTTTATCAAGATCCTGCAGATAGGGTGTAGCGTTAAGCTCCGGAGCGAATTTAGCACGGATCGTTTTAAGCTGATCCAGCGGAACACGATAGGTAAAGTAGCGATACAAGAAAAATGCTGCTACAGGCGAAGTCGTATTAGCAGTAACCAGACTATCAATGTTATAATTATCTTCAAGCACTGCTTCGGCATTGCCAAGATACAAATCGTTTGCAGGAGAGTTTGTAATTGTTACAGCTTCCAGGTCGTCTGCTATTTTAACCGTCATAGATGCATTCTCCACAAAGAATTGAATAGGATACTGCATATCCTCTGTCTGTAATCCATAAAGAGAAGGCATGTCCACTTTCCCTTTAAACGTAAACTTTCCATTTACGATCTGGGTTGAGTCTACATTGAAAAACATTTTATTACGGAACGATTTTAAATAGATCATCCCTTCGGATGTGTTGGCTAATTCGCCGTTAATAACAAAACCCTCCTCCTTTTTGGCGCAGGAGACAAATGCACAGATTGTAAGCAGGATAAGCAAATACCTTTTCATATTAACTAGTTTATGATTGTTGTAATGATACAAATATAATGAAAGTTCACGACTTATTTAGCACGTGCATATTGATGAGGATGCAATACCTCGTCGCCCGACTCCTTAGCTGCATGCAGGGGAAAATATGGATCGCGGAGCGACTGCCGGCCTATAAAAATAAGATCGGCCTTGCCTTGTTGTAAAATTTCTTCGGCCTGAGCAGCATTGGTTATCATACCTACTGCACCGGTAGCAATACCTGCCTCCTTTCTGATCCGGGCTGAATAATGTACCTGATAACCGGGGGCAACGGGTATACGGGCTCCAGGCACGTTCCCACCTGTGCTGCAATCGATCAGACAAACTCCGGCCTCTTTTAGTTGTGCCGACAAGCGCACCGTTTCTTCTATGTCCCATCCTCCTTCGGTCCAGTCGGTTGCAGACAACCTCACAAACAACGGATATCCATCCGGGCAAACCGACAGTACTTCGTGCACTACTTCCATAAGCAAACGGCTTCGGTTTTCGAAGGAACCTCCATACGCATCGGAACGTTTGTTACTGAGGGGAGATAAAAACTGGTGTAAAAGATATCCATGAGCCGCGTGTATCTCTATTACCTTAAAACCGGCTTTCAAGGCTCTGACTGCAGCCAATTTAAAATCGGATTTTACTTTGTCGATCCCTTCGGGGGCCAATGCCTGAGGAATGGATTCGCCTTCGGTAAAAGGAATGGGACTGGGCGCAACGGTTGTCCATCCACCTTGAGATGGTTGCAACTGACAATCACCACTACCCGGATCACTATGCGAAGCTTTACGTCCGGCATGAGCAAGCTGAATTGCTGCCACACTACCCTGACCATGTATAAATGTTGTTATTCGCTGTAAAGGCTCAATCTGGTGGTCGGACCAAATACCTAAATCTTTGGGGGATATCCTTCCTTCGGGAGAGACTGCTGTAGCCTCCAGGCAGATCAGTCCCGCACCGCCAACAGCCCTGCTGCCGTAATGAACAAAATGCCAGTCGCCGGCCAATCCATCTTCGGCCGAATACTGACACATAGGAGAAATCGCAATTCTGTTTCTTAATTCTAAACTACCAATTCTTAGGGGAGTAAATAATTCTGACATCTTTTTTTGTTATTTGTTACTTATAGTTGTAAAACGAAAAAATGTCCGAAATTGTTTATCCGGGTAAACGATATATAGTTAGTATACCCTAAATACAATTACAGATCCCGTAGGGTGTATCCGGAACTCGTTACCCAGACTTTCATTCAGTGTTCCCTGCCACCAGCTATGCAGACTTTTACGCACAACCGGATATTTAAGGTTGCTTACTGTAAGTTCGCCGGCATCCATTGCAAACAGAGAGACCTGTTGTCCCGCAAAACTTTGGAACGAACTGTCGGTAGAAATAGGCGTAAACACTCCGTAATCTGTAAACATTTCGATCTGGGCATCTGCCATGTAATCGGTTAGCAGGCTAATGTTACCTAAGGTATGATCTTCTCTTTTTCCGGTAGCCCCGATGATAGTAAGATTGCTCCGTCCTTGTGCCAGACAGAAGCGGACAGACTTGGTCAGATCGTTGGTTTCCTGATCGCTGTCGGGATGCAATATTGCGGCAAACTCCGATCGGGAGGATGCCGACAATGAATCACAATCCCCTACGATTGCCACCGGTTTAATGCCCCGTTGCAATAAATCGTCGGCTGCTCCATCACAGCAGACAATATAGTCACATCTTTTCAACCAATCCAGCAAAAGTGGATGTTTTGGAAAACTTCCGTTGGCCAGAATCAGTGTTTCAGGCAGATAACCGGTAGCTCGCAGAGGATAATAATTCATTTTATACAATGTTAAACAATTTTCAATTCAAATAAAGTGGAAACAAACCTATATAATCGGTTTGGAATCTTAATTCCTGACCGTCTCTTTCTGTTCTGACAGCATCAGCTGTTTCCACTTAAAATAACCAAATACCGGAACAATGGAATAGACAACGTACAACAAGGCGGTTGGGTACAATCCTTTCCAGGCATAGAGCGCGCATGATACAACATTAACTACAATCCACAGTCCCCATTGCTCAATATACTTATTGGCAAGCATCCACATCGCCACAATACTGAGGGCCGTAGTGAAGCTGTCGCCAAAAGGAACCGGACTATCGGTAAAGCGAATCAAAATCCAGGCTATACCGGCGAAAAGTATGGATAATGCAAGTAAGGCAACGCTCCAATATCTGAACGGCATATGCGATATAGCCAGACTCTGCTCTTGCGAGGCAGATTTATTCCACCGGATCCATCCGTAAATGCTGGCAAACAGATAATAGATATTGATACCCATGTCTGCATAAAATCTGGAAACAAAGAAAATATAAATGTAGAACAGCGGCATAATAACACCCACCGGCCACAAGTATACGCTCGCCCTGTATTCAAGATAGAGATAGAGCAGTCCGATTACAGCACCTGCAATTTCGATATATTCCATTGTCTCTTATTTAAAATCGAAGTGTAAGATTCGCTAACACATGCGTTCCAGCCTGCGAGAAATAGCCAAAGTCGGCATACCTGTCGCGGTTACCGGCCGAAGCATCCGGTTGCTGGTAATAAGAATATACCCATGCATTGCTTTCGTACTCTTCATTAAACAAATTATTCACCAACAAGTTGACCGAAGCCGATTTTAATCCCTTCAGTGAAAACGTATAACCTAAACGAAGATTATTCACAAAGTAAGCATCCAAAGCCCTGTCATTGCTCGACGTATTGTCTATATACTGTTTTCCTACGTAATTAGACTGCAAACCGGCACTCCATCCTTTATAACTGGCAGAAAGCATGCTATTGGCAACCACCGATGGCGAAAAAGCAAGCGTTGTTGTTCCAAGCTTGTTTTCAACCTGACTTGCCCAATCCCAGTTTTCGTCGTACAAATCTACAAATTCTGTATAGTTTTTAACCTTATTTTTGCTAAACGTTGCATTTACATCCCATCGCAGCCAGGAAGTAAGCTGTGCAGCAGCCATCAGTTCAATACCGGCACGGTAGCTATCGGGGATGTTGGATGTAAGCATCTCCCCTATTTCGTTTACCTTGCCTGTAAGTACCAACTGATCTTTGTATTTCATGTAGTACAGATTGGCTCCGAACGAATACAAAGGTGTACTGAAGTTATAGCCGGCTTCGTAATCAATCATCCGCTCGGCTTTGGGTTTTTCGTTGAATGAGGCATCCGTATAGTTGTTTCGGGCAGGCTCGCGGTGAGCGATTGCTGCAGAAGCAAACACTTTCTGGTTTTGATTAATCTGGTAATGCAGTCCGGCTTTGGGATTGAAGAAATTAAAATTCTTATTTACATCCAATTTTTGCATCTCTCCGTTAATCCAATCCCAGGTGTCATTCTGCCCATCAATGGAGTAATCAATAAATCTATATTGTATATCTCCATAAGCAGTTAGTCCCTCTGTAATAGAATAAGTAGCCTTCAGGTACACGTTGGCATCGGTTTTTGTTCCGTTACTTTCGTAGAATGTATGATCGGGCGATAAATTACCTATGTAATTCTTCACCCATATAACTTTCCCGAAGTGATCTCCGTCGTATCTGTTGGCGGCCCCTCCGAAGGTAAGATCCCAACGATTCTTCTTGTAGTTTAAGGATACTACACCACCTCCAAAATGGTTGTCAAGCCACTTTTGGCGCACTAAATCACTTTTCTTCACCGTCTCATTTCCATATTCAAAAGGAATAAGACCATATTCCAGAAGTTTACGATCGGTTTTATACTCTTCATAATATCCTTTACCACGCGTGTAATGCAGTCCGGCATTCAGTGTGAGTGATGGAGTAAATGTATGGGTGAGCAAAAACTGATAATGCGTCTGTTTGTAATTGTCGGTCTGATTTTCGTAATACATCGGATTCCCGTTTGCGTCGTCACCCATATATCCGCTGGGATTATAGGTACGATCTGTCTCCAGTTTGTCTTTAGGTACTCCGTCCCAGGCATGATACGTCTTCTCTTCCCCTCTGAAGGTGATGAATTTCAATACGGTATTTGCCCCATAATACCCAGCCTGAGCAAAATAGGATTTTAAATCTGTAGAAGCCCTGTCGATAAATCCATCCGAATTGATTCCCGAAATCCGGGCATCAAACGCCCAATGCTTGTTAAGAAGTCCGGTTCCCATCTTCACCTGAGCCTTAGTCGTATTAAAAGCACCGTAAGTTCCAGATAATTCACCGTAGGCCTTGTTGGACAAATTCTCCGTCTTCATATTGATACTTGCACCAAATGCTCCTGCTCCATTGGTAGAGGTACCTACTCCCCGCTGTACCTGAAGGTCTTCCAGAGAAGAGGCAATATCCGGCATGTTAACCCAGAATACGCCATGCGATTCGGAATCGTTCAACGGAATGCCGTTGGTAGTAACATTGATACGTGTTGCATCGGTTCCCCTGATACGGAAGTTGGTATAACCGATGCCGGCACCTGCGTCCGAAGTCGCAACCACCGATGGAGAAAGTGTTAGAAGAAACGGAATGTCTTGTCCGAAGTTTTGTTTTTTAATCTCTTCTTTACCAATGTTAGTGTATGCAACCGGAATATTAACTCCGGCACGTGTAGATACAACTTGCACCTCCTGCAGGTTAATCAATCGCAGACTATCCTGTTTTTCTTGTGCAAATGAATAGATACCGGCAATACAAGTGCCGGCAAGCAATAAAAACGCTTTTCTCATTTCTAATAAATTAAATAGTAAAACGGAAAGGGGACTTTCCTTCTCCTCCCTACGCCAGCATTACCTGGATCAGGTTATGGGTATGATCTCAGCCCGTACTATTAAGGCACCCCCCTATGATAATTAGAGGCAAAGGTACTTCTTTTTTTATTAGAAACAAGCAAGTGGATACGAATCGTGCACAAAACAAAGAATTACCCCTCCAATCACGAACCTGTTCCCTTACGTATTTTAACCTCTTCTATACATAGATTATTCATTTTGCCAGTTATATATTATTCAGTATCCAGCTGCATACTGTAAGTTTAACATATGGATAACTTGCAGTTGACAGCTGCCTACTGCAAATTAAACAGCTGCCTAGCGAATAGTTGTCTATTATAAAATGGATAGTTTATCGTATACTTTAGGTTTAATCTATTGCAAGCCGGGCTTTCCATCCCTCCAGATCACCTCATTTTGTGTTATATACCAGGTTTTACCATTATCGTTGTTACCCTGATAAAACAGATAAGTACGACCGTCAACATCAGTAAAGATATGCGGATGCCCCGATTCGCTGGAGTTCCACTCTCCAGGCTTTCCGTTTCTAACAAACGGTTCATCGCTTAATCGTTTCCATACAATCCCGTCCGTACTCTCAGCCACACCGATCTGCTGCGGAGCATTATTGTAAGAACCGGCATAGAACATGTATAGCTTATCTCCTTTTTGGGCAATGGAAGCACCTTCAATACATTTTCCCTCCCAGGGATATTTTGGATATAAAATAGAAGAGTCGGCTGCCTGCACCCAATCCTCACGGCTGAAGTCTGAGTTAACAGGTGCTGTAGCAACCCCTTGCATCTGGATCTGATACTCCTTATCTCGTGTTGCAAAATACAGGAAATAACGACCTTTAAACTCGAATACTTCGGCATCGATTGCCCGTCCGCAATTCCAGTCGCCAGTCGGCCGGAAAATAGGATTCGTAGGATTCCTGTCAAAATGAATTCCATCCTGCGATACTGCGTGGCAGATTGCATCATCTTTCCCATTTCCATATGTCTGGTAGAACAGATGCACCTTTCCATCCTTTACTAAAGCCCCTGGAGCACACAGACCCTTCTTTTCGTAATCGGCTCCGGGTGCCGGAGTGATTTCTCCCACCTTGGTCCAATTGTTCAGATCTTTGCTACGGGCTATACCTATGTTCCATCCGGACGACGGATCGCCCTTTAGTGGCGGTATCGAATAATACATAAGATAGTTCCCCTTAAAATTAACCACATGAGGATCTTTTGAATAAGGGACTCCGATACGGGATGTATCGCCAAACATCATGGCAGGCCTTTGGGCAAAAGCAGCAACAGAAAGGCACCCAACGAATAAAATCAATAATAGTCTTTTCATGATATAGAATTGAGAATATAGTTACAAAGATAAAAAAAAGGCACTCCACACAGGGAATGCCTTTTTGAAAGAATAGTAAATTCTCTTATTTTTTTGGAGCTTCTTCTTCAGGAGTAGCTTCAGGAGCTGTTGCTGGCTGTTGAGCTGTTCCGAAATCAGGAGCAATTGTATTAGGATCGATAGTTACTGCTTCGTTTACCTGCTGGTTGATTTCAGATTGTGAAGCGTGCTGATCTCTGGGAATAAATGCTGTGATTACAATACTCAAAACAATTACAAATCCAGCCAGACCCCATGTAGCTTTTTCAAGAAAATCGGTTGTTTTTCTTACACCCATAATCTGGTTAGAAGAAGAGAATCCTGATGCCAAACCTCCTCCTTTTGAGTTCTGTACGAGTACGATCAGAATTAATAGTATGGACGCGATCAAGATTAAGATAGAAATAAATACGTACATCTTAGTTTTATTTTTTAGTGTTAATAATCAACTTTTCAAGAAATTTAATCTGGTCTGCAAAGTAAACATTTTTTTCCGGATATTTCAAACTTAAATTTTGAATTATTTGCATAGCTTTCTCATATCTTCTTTGTTTGATGTAAATCCGTGCCAATGTCTCTGTAAAATAGGAATCGTCGATGCCGGCCGACATATTTTCCTCGCTTGGTTTAGACAAGGGTTTATCTCTGTTACTATCTAATAGTCCGTCTGATATGGTAAATCCGGTTTCTCTTTTCTCGTCTTTGGAAATAAACGTATCAATTAGCTCATGATGCTGAAGCTGGTTTGTGTTAGATGCCTCCGCTTCTGCCCCCTTTTCGGCCAACGACCAATAGATATAATCGGACGAAACAGAAGGTTGAAAGATCAAAGAAGCTTCGGCCACGGCTTCCGTATCTGCTTCCTTAGAAGATAAAAACGCATCAATCAAAGAAAAAGTATCCGATGACGGTTTTGACGGTTTATTTTCTCCAAACATCTGCAAGCCATAATTTGAACCTTCCAGAAACATAAACAGCTTTTTTCGGTCTGGAATACCAATTGCCAACCGTTTAAGCTCAGATGCAAACCGGATATCATTTATCATGGCCATATTTTTTAAGTACAAAAGCTTCACTGTATGGAAATAGGGAAAATCTTCCATAAGCTGCCTCAGTTCGGGCAATGTTTCAGACGAAAGCTCTTCCGGCTTTTGCATCAGCTCGTATAGTCTGTCGCTCGTCATAGTTACCAGTTAGCTACGGTTGCATTATAAATTTGATCGGCAAGCTCCTCATTTATTTCCTTAAACAGGGTTTCCTGTACATTTTGAAGCATGTCGTTGCTATCAAACTCTCTGTAAGCAGAGAAAGTCTGTTCAAAATCTTCATCAGGTTTGGTTCTGTTCGTGTATCTTACTCTTACTGTTAGCGTAAGCTTTGTTCTGGATGAATAGGCATCCTCTTTAACAGCCATAGGTGTAAGGTCGCAACTGATAATTTCGCCCTCAAGTTCCAAATCGCCGTTAGCGGGAGCAAGCGATAAACGTGTCTGACGTACATATATATCTTTCATCCCTTCCGTAAAAACCTGTGCAAGGGGTGGATAAGGAACAAACGATGCCTGATTAGGAAAATCCTTAATAGTTATCGTCTTTACTTTTGAATAGTCTATCGAAGCTCCGTTAAACTTATAGGAAATTGAACAGGCAGTAAAAAGGATGATAAAAAAACAGACTACTGCGACTTTATATTTTAGCAACATACTATTCGAGATTATATTCTTTAATTTTCCTATACAGGGTTCGTTCCGAAATCTTAAGATCTGCCGCGGCATTCTTACGTCGTCCGTTGTGCTTCTCCAAAGCTTTGCGTATCATCTCTTTTTCCACCTCTTCAAGTGATAATGTTTCTTCTTCGTACGGCTCGGCATCCTGAATAGAAGGCATAGAATGGATGGAATGAGGTTGTACATAACTTGGTTCATCCACAACCGGAAGCTGTACACCTCCATTCATTATTTCGTGAACTAATTTTTTAAGCTCCGTAACATCTTTCTTCATATCGAAAAGAACCTGATACAGAATTTCTCTTTCACTGTTAAAAACCTTTTGTTCGGCTTCATGCTTTACCAAAACAGGGAATTTCTCCATTTCCACATTGGGAAGATATAGCCTAAGTACTTCGGCCGAAATATCCCGGTTCTCCTCAATTACAGAAATCCTTTCGGTGATATTCTTCAACTCACGTACGTTCCCCGGCCAACGGTAATTAATAAGCAACATACGTGCATCATCGTCTAAACGGATGGAGGGCATTCTATACTTCTCGGCACAGTCGCTGGCAAACTTTCTAAAAAGAAGAAGGATATCTTCAGATCGTTCGCGCAATGGGGGTATCTGGATAGGAATTGTGTTCAATCGATAATACAAGTCTTCACGAAATTTACCCTGAGATACGGCTTGAGCCAGGTTTACATTCGTTGCAGCAACAATTCTTACATTCGTTTTTTGAACTTTAGAAGAACCTACCCTCATAAATTCGCCCGATTCTAACACGCGTAACAAATATGCTTGGGTCTGAAGCGGTAACTCTCCTACTTCATCCAGAAAAAGTGTACCGCCATCTGCCACTTCAAAATACCCTTTACGCTCGGAACGGGCATCCGTAAAGGATCCCTTTTCGTGTCCGAAAAGCTCAGAATCGATTGTTCCCGCAGGAATTGCACCACAATTCACAGCAATATACTGTCCATGTTTACGGGGACTATTTTGATGTATAATCTGTGGGAAAGTCTCTTTCCCCACACCACTTTCTCCTGTAATCAGAACAGATAAATCTGTCGGAGCCACTTGTAATGCTATATCAATCGCCCGGTTCAAGGCCGTATTATTGCCTATTATACCAAAGCGCTGTTTTATTTGCTGCAAATCTACCTTCATTTATCTTTTATATTAGCTGTAAAACTCAGTTATAATGCCAAAATTACAAATGATTATCGAATAATCTGCTATTTGACTGAGGATGATTTGATGTTAAATCATTTTTTTAAGGCATAGGTTTTCTCGTACAAAAATTTGGCAAATTCTTCGTCCGAGGTATAGCTGTTTTGTTCTTCAACCGATATAGGTGCTCCTATATAAACGTCCATCACTTTCCCATGCTTATTAAATGCTTCAATAGGAATACGTAAGGTTCTTATTTTCCAGCTGATTCTGCCAAGCCAATAAAAGAACGAAGAGTTTAATCCGTCAAAGAATACCGGATAAACAGGAACATTACCTTTCCGTATCAAACGAATTACACTTAAAGTCCATTCTAAGTCCATTACCCGTTTTTTCTCTTTATTATAAAAAGAGATTGCACCAGCAGGGAAAAACCCCATGGGATGCCCGGACTTAAGCCTTTCCAGAGATGTACGTACTCCGTTAACATTGGCTACATTGGCACCTCTGTTTTTTGAATCGGGTTGTACAGATATAAAATTATCTTCCATTGCCCCTATTTTGGTAAGTACACCGTTTACCATAACCGCAAAATCGCTTCTGCGTGCGGCAAAGATATCAATCAGCATAATCCCGTCAATGTGTCCGAAAGGATGATTTGAGATAGTTATAAAAGCCCCTTCCGGCAAAGTATCCAATAACTCCGCATTATGAACGTTATATTTTATATCCATCAGAGGATCCTGTAACAAAGCTGTCGTAAAATCAGCACCTCTTAAGTGACAATGTTTGGCATGGATATCATTAACCTTCTTGATACCAAGCCATTTTATTATTTTTTTTCCAAGAAAAATCCCGAATTTAGTTTTAAAAAAAGGGGCAATCTCCTGCAAATCAGATAAATCGACTACACTTTTTTTCATATCTTATTTCAATGATTTATATTTCATAATTGCTATGCCAACTGCAATCCAGAATAGTTCTCTTACACGGGTGCATAAACTAACATATACTCCTATTCCAGATGTAATGGACAATGAAGAGAGAGCCAATGCATATCCCCCCTCTCGTGTACCCAATTGCATCGGGGAAAAGAATAACAGGTTCGCAAACAGCGATGCAAATCCTACAATAACTACACACTGTATGTAGGTTATCTCGTATCCTATTGAATATATCATTATAAACACCTCCATACAAGCAATAAAACGTGCGCAGAGCTCTGCGCCTAAAGATGCATAAAATGCTTTTTTTCTATTATTGTAAAGATGGGCAATAAGTTGATCCATCTCTTCAACATGTTCTTTATTTTTTAAAGAATATTCTTTAATACGCTTCTTTACAAAGGGAATGCACGCTCCAAGTGCAAGCAGGCGACCGATTACACCCTTACGATACACTTTAAACGACCAATAAATCAAAGCTACCGAACCAACAAGAACCGACCACAAAACAATTTCAACCCCCAGACTTATATGCTTTACCGTAATCATTAATAACGGAACACACAAAAGCCAAAGAATGAAATGAGAAACAAAATGCATCATTGCGTAAAGCAATACCGATGATGTTGCCTTTTTAGTACCAAGTGCTGGTTTAAGCTCTAAAATCCGATAAGGCTCTCCTCCTAATAATCCCATAGGGGTAGTGTAATTGATAGCATACCCGCTTATTACAATTTTGAGGGTTCGAAGAAATTTTATCTGCTTGGTTTCCTCACTCCCATCTCGAATAATTATGTGAAAAGAAATGGCATTCACAGCATATACCACAATCCATATTCCTACAATTGCGAAGAACCACCAACCGGTATTTTTTAGATTTTCATAAATTACATCAAAGCCCAGTGAGTAGACCATTATAAAAATAACCAAAACTCCCAGGGCAAAGAATATATTACGAATTACATTACTCTTATTTTTCATGCAAAAAGATTATTATAGAAAAGATTTGCACATCTTTTCGTGCTTTTTGATGGAAATAAACAAGACTATGTTCAGTACTATAATTTCATATAAAAAGTAGGCCCAAACTTCACCAGTCAGCACAATAATAAACATCACAATTGTACGACCATTAAAGGTAAGCAAGTCGATATAACGCATCAAATTCCGGCTTTTCTTTCTGAAAGCCAATCGAATATCTTCGGGGATATCCTCTTTATACTTGTCTTTGAGGCTGCTAAGCATCTGTTGTAACACAGGTGTTACCTTTTCCTGCATCTTTGTGTATCCTCTGTAAAAGAAAAAGAAAAATTTGTTTACACCGGGCTTCATCGCAAGATAGCTGGCATTAACCTGACTATAAGTCTGAAACTCTGCTCCTTTTTCTTTACTTAGAAAAAACAGATGCAATGTTTTATAGTAATCTGTTATATTTGCCTGTACAAGATGGGACATACCTGATAAAACAGCTAAAGCAAAAAACCATGGGGTACCGTGCTCAGCCATCAAGCGCAAGGCAAAACCTACATAAATAGAAGTAAACCAAAGATCTCCCGCAAAACCATCTAATATACGACCTATTTCCGACTTAATACCAGTAAGACGAGCTAGCTGACCGTCTACACAATCTAATATATTAGCAAAAATCAATAATAAAATTCCTAAAATCGTATAATAAAGAGCTCCGAAATAAAATAAGTAACCCGCTCCTATCCCCACAAATATGGATAATATCGTAACCATATTGGGTGTAATACCGGTATTTCGAAGCAAACAAGCTATTTTGAAGCCTATGGGACGATAGAATATTCTGTCTATTTTATTTTCTGTTTCGATTGACTTTAACGATGCTTCGTACTCTTTTTTATTTATATCGTTCATTCAGAGTTTATTTATAAGAATAGCCGCCATCAACGACAACTACCTCTCCATTAAAATAATTATTTTCAATCAACATTTTATATACCTCGGCCAATTCTTCTGGTTTGCAAAAACGACCAAGGGATACTTTTCTTTCTATGTTTCTACGAATTTCTTCCGGTTTAGTTAGCTGCCATTCGGTATCTACAAAACCCGGAGCAACAGCATTTACCCTGATTTCGTACGGTACAAAAACTTTCACCATATTTTTCACCAAGGCATGTACTGCCGACTTCGATACTCCGTAGGCTAACGAAACCGAATGGGGCTCGATACCCATCAACGATCCCGTAAATACTACGGAACCACCTTTAGCCATTTTGGTAATGATGCGTTGCATTAAAAAGACCGGAAAGTGAACATTTGCAAAAAAAACCTCTTCCCACGCAGCATAAGACACTTGTTCAAAAGATTCACGACAAGTAAGTCCGGCGTTAAAAACCACTGAAAACAACTCAAGGGACTGTTCTTCAAGATAGGCATCGATTGCAGAAATAGACTTGATATTGGTAATGTCGGCTTTCAAAATACGAACGTCAACATCATTATTCTGAAGAAGCTCCCGTCTAGTTTCTTCGGCAGTGTGAGTGTCTGAAGAATATGTTAAAATCAAATCGTATCCCGAGGCTGCCAAACACAAAGCAACTGCCTTACCGATACCTTTGGTCCCCCCGGTAATAAGAACATATTTATCCATATTTATTCTGTTTCATGCTTAACCGTTACAGGTTTCGCTTTTTGCTGGGAATGGAGGTTTGCCTCGTAGCTATCGTGAATCGTCTTTTTTAGATTGGATGAAGAAACTCCTGTACCATATGGAAAATAAAAAACCTTTACACCAAGTTCTTCTAAATAATCATATTTCCCAAACCAGTCGTCGCCTACAACAAAAGCATCGATATTTAATTTCTTCACTATCTCGCTGTGATCCAAGGAATGCTGAGGAATCACAATATCGGGCGTTTTAAGAGCTTCAATAATTTGAAGACGTTCGTTAAAAGGGATGATCGGTTGAGGTTTATATGACATTACAAGTTCATCTGTACTCACTCCTACGATTAAAATATCAGCCAGACTTCTGGCGTAGTTAATCATACGAAGGTGATTATAATGAAACATATCAAATGTTCCTGAAGTGTAAACTATCGTTTTATTTTTAAACATACCTAATCCTATCTAAGTTTTATTGCACAAACTTACACAAACTTTTCCTATCAAAAAAAGTTTATCTAAAAAAAAGCTAATTAATACATGCTCCTATCGGCTATTAGAATCGCATGGTAATATCTGTAACGAAGTACTAAAATAAAAACAGACAGTAATTTTATTAATTCTTACTGTCTGTTTTATATATATTAGACTCTTTTCAGATACTATCTATTGCATCATCTTTTGTAAGGTCGAGCTTTTCGTTATCCCCTCCTTTATCGAAATATTGCTTACGAAGTGGATTTGCAGTTGCTTCTTTATAGAATTTTCTGCATCTGTAAATATCCAGAGCTGTATATAACGCCTGTCTGAATGAATCTTCGGAAGCCATATTCTTGCCTGCTATGTCGTAAGCTGTTCCATGCGCAGGAGATGTTCTTACAATAGGTAATCCAGCTGTATAGTTAACTCCTTCTTCCATAGCCAGGGCTTTAAACGGAGCTAATCCCTGATCATGATACATGGCGAGTACTCCATCAAATTTATCATAATTCTGCGAACCGAAGAATCCATCTGCTGCATAGGGTCCGAAAGATAATACACCTTGTTTATCCATTTCTTCCATAGCAGGAATAATTATGGTTTCCTCTTCTTTTCCAAGCAACCCATTGTCTCCAGCATGAGGATTCAACGCTAATACAGCTATTCTAGGCTTAATGATTCCAAAATCCTGCTTTAACGATTGGTTAAAAACCGATAATTTAGATTTAATATCCTCTTTGGTAATATTCTGTACAACCTCAGACAAAGGAAGATGCCCGGTTACAAGTGCCACCCGAAGGTTATTGCTCATCAGAATCATCAAAGCCTTCTTGCCAGACACTCCGAACACCTCTTCAAGATACTCAGTATGTCCAGGAAAATGAAATTGATCGTTTTGAATATTATGTTTGTTAATAGGAGCTGTTACAAGAACATCAATCACCCCTCTCTTCAAATCATTGCAAGCAGCTTCCAATGCTTTAAACGCAGCTTCTCCGGCAATTTCCGTTGATTTTCCTAATTCTACTTTCGATTCTTCATCCGCACAGTTGATGATGTTTATACGATTGACACCCGCATCTTCAGCCTGATTAATGACACTGATATTAACAGGTTGCATCTCGAGGACTTTGCGATGATAAGCTGCAATTTTTGATGAACCATATATTATCGGCGTACAAAGATCGGCAATTCTTATATCGGAAAAAGTTTTTAAAATAACCTCGTAACCAATTCCATTTATATCTCCGTGCGTGATTCCAACCCTTATCAATCTTTCTTCCATTTCTTTTTTATATTAATTACTCAATTCGGCTTGAAGCGGCTCTTCATCCGGTTGGTCAAATTCACCGGGAAGCTTCAATGTATACAAAGATGCTTCAACCTGACGAATTATATTTCTTTTATCCTTTTCAGGTGCATATACAAATCCTTCAACAACGATCACCCGCTGATTTGCTTCATCCAAACGTGCATGACTTACAAATGGGCCTCCCATCATATCGCCTACCATTTTCCATAAACCACGTATTTCAGCACAGTATTTTCCTTTTACAGTTATAGGTGTGAAGCTAACTCCCCCAAAACGTGTTTCGGTAGTCATATATGAATTTTCAAATGATCCGGGAATATTTGCTTTTAACACAGAGTCTCTTTTTGCAATCAGATACTCCGGGGTGAATGTATTATTGTCAGTATAAGGAAACGAGTAGATAATCATATCTCGTCTGCCTTCCGCTGCATTATTAGAAGCCCAGAAGAAGTTTGTAGTATCTTTATAGAATTTCATTGATTCGGGAGCTTTCAATTCTACATCAAATATCTCCTTTACCTTTTTGTATGTATAGCTGCTGTAGGTTTTATCCAGGGTCTCAATCGTACGATTCAACTCAGATTTTACAAAAAAGTCTAATATTGATTTAGCATTATTGGTTATATATAGCTCAAGAGATGCAGCATCAGGAGCCTGTAATTTTAATATAATTTGCCCTTTAGCCCATCTGTCCTGCGAATAATTCATCCCTGCTTTCGTATACATGGATGGATTAATCTCAACAATCATAATATTCCGGACAATCTGTAGCATTCTATCAAAATTTTGGGGCTCTGTGTAAGATATGTCCATTACCGGCTCAGGTTGTGTCAAGCCTGGAACATCTGATGACAGCAAATCTTTTATTGCGATACCTGCAGGTCCCTCCCATGCACTTTTATCCATCACAACAATTAAATCACCGGGTGAACCTGTTGCTTTTGATACAACCGGACCTCCTTCACAGGCACCCATACATATGACGAGCAACATCATACTGAAAAACAAAGAAATCGTTTTCATATGCATTAATTTATTAATTCAACAAAGATATATTTTTTTTGCAAAAAGCATGCATTATTTAATTCTTTTGCTCTTTTTTTGCTGTAGACAACATTCCACAAGCGGCAAATATATCTTCACCTCTCGACGAACGAATGGTACATACAATTCCTTTTTTAGTAAGGGCATCCCGAAACGCATTCATATTTTCGGTATTAGAGCTTTTGAGGGACGAATTAGGTATGGCATGAAAACGTATAAGATTTACGCGACAAGGAATTCCTGCAATTAATTTAGCAACTCCTTCAGCATGTCTCAAGTCATCATTTAATCCGTCAAACATAATGTATTCGAAGGAAACCCTTCGCTGATGACTAAAATCGAACTGCCTGATCTGAGCTATAACCTCTTTGGCAGGAAATGCCTTTTCGACGGGCATGATAGATAAACGTTCATCAGGGAAAGGCGAGTGAAGGCTATAAGCCAAATGGCAGTCACTTTCTTTAAGAAAGCGTTGCAGACCTTTTGCAACCCCGATGGTAGATACTGTTATACGTTTTGGACTCCAGCCGTAGCCATACGACGATGTAAGAATTTCGAGAGCTTTAAATAGTTCATCAGCATTATCCAAGGGTTCCCCCATACCCATAAATACTATATTAGTCAGCTTTTCGTATTCTGGAATGGATTGAATCTGATTTATTATATCAGAAGTAGTAAGGTTTCCATTAAATCCCTGGCGACCTGTCATGCAAAATGAACAATTCATTTTACAACCTATTTGCGAAGACACGCATAATGTAGCTCTATCTTCTTCGGGAATATATACTGATTCTACAAAGGCATTAACTCCTACCTGAAATAAATATTTAATAGTGCCATCCACCGATTTCATAAACTCCGAAGGAGATGTCATCCCAACAACATACTTCTCACTAAGCGCATTTCTGTTTGCTGCAGACAGGTTTGTCATTTCAGAGATAGAAACAATCCTTTTTTTATACAGCCAATCGGCTATTTGCTTCGAAGCATAGGCTGGAAGATTAAGCTCTGATGCTACTTCTTTCAGTTCATTTAATGTCATTCCTAATAATCTTCTTTTTGCTTCCATGTCTTCCTTCTTAATATACTTTAAACTGCAAAGATAAAAAAAAAGCGGATGTCTTTCATCAAAGAAAGACATCCGCCGTGTAGTATAATGTAACTTAAAACTTTTTTTAATAGAAACGAATGCGGTTATCTACGATTTCAGCTTTATTAACCAACGACTGAACAGCCTGGAATCCGAATCGATATGCATTTGCAGAGTCAATTGTCTTAATCTGTTCTGCTTCGTTGTATACTTTTGCATCTTTGGTTTTATTATAAACCTTTAGTACATAAACACCGTTATTTCCTTTTACCGGAGGTGTAAGCTGTCCTACCTGAGCTAAAGCTACCGCAGCATTTACTTTTGGTTCAACACCGATGCCAGTAATTCTGCGTGTACCGAAGCTAACAAACTTAACTGAGTCTATTTTAGATCCCATAGCTTCTGCATAACCTTCAAGTGAAGTGATATTCTTAGCAGCAAGATCCGACGCAATTTTGTCGCCTTTCTTCTGAGCAATCAATTCAGCCTTCAAAGCAGGAGCAACTGTTTTTACAGAAGCATAACCTTCAGGGATTGATTCCTGAACTGCTGCAACAACAAACTTATCTTCACATTCAAAAATATCAGAAATAGCACCTTTATCATTTTGGAATGCCCAACGAATAACTTGTCTTGAATTTTTGATAGTTCCGATCATTTGATCAGCACCGGTGACAGTCACATCAGACAGCACATTGTATCCTGCTTCTTTAGCAGCTTCATCCATCTTTTTAATATCTCTGTTAGCTGTCAGATACTTATTCAATTCATTATAGATATTGCTATAAGTTTTTGAACTGGGAGAAACTGTCATATCAATGTCTGCAACTTTATATTTTGTTACACTGGCAGTTCTCTCGTCTACTCTAACCAAATGTGTTCCATACAAAGACTTTACTAATGCATAACCATTTACAGGAGTTGAGAAAATAGCCTTCTTGAAATCTTCATTTACACCTCTTAAAGCTGTAACTTCCGTAAACCATCCAAGTTCGCCACCATTCTGCGCAGATTGATCCTGTGAATAATTCTTAGCTAACTCAGCAAAATTGCCGCCGTTCTTAAGAACTGTCATCAAACTGTCTGCCAAAGATGTTGCAGCAGCTTCATTACCGGCATTGGCAATCATGATATGGCTAACCTTAATCGAATCGGGTGCAACAGTCTTATCTACCAATTTAAACAATCTGTATTTATCAGCTTCGAAAACGGGGCCATAAACCGTTCCCACTTCGGCAGTTGTTGCAAATTGTTTTAGCTGCTCATCAAAAGCTGCTGCAGAAAAGAATGCATCCACATAAGGAACTTCAGAATTTTCATTTACTACATCGGCAATCCGGTCTGTAGAGATAACTTCTTCTTTAATTGCTTCAATTTCCGCACTTGCATTGTCATAATCCTGCTTGCTTGGACGAATGTCTACAGCAATATATTTGATCAATTTGCTCTCTTTCTGCTTATACACAGATTTGCGTTGATTGTACAATTTTTCAATTTCACTATCAGATACTGTCACTAAAGAATCAGCAACAGAAGCATAGGGTTGCATTGCATACACAATATCTGAACTTTCGGCTGTTTCTTCAAAAGTTGCTTTGGCATCAATAACATTGGCTGTAATAGCCTTGCTAAGCAAAGTTGTATATTTTTGCTCCAAACGCTGTTGCTTGATATTCTTTTCCCAAAACAACCAGAAATTCTTTGCCTGGGCAAGCTGAGCTTGCTGATCTGCTGGATAATTAGCAAGATTAGGATCATTTATCGTTTTCAAGAAATTCAACAATGCCGGTTTATCAAAAGCACCAGTCTCAGGATTTACAAACATCTGCATCTGCTGGATCATAGGTGAAATATTTTCTCCCTGAACCATATCAAACAGCTCTTCGGGTGAAACTACAATACCCAAATCAGACAATTCTTCTCCAAGGACGATCTCACGAACCATAGCATCGAAGACAGATTCACGAATCTGAGTCATGTATTCTTCAGGTAAACTTGTGCTACCGGACTGCATTTTATAAACTTCCGTCATTTCGTCAACACGAGCCTGGTAATCCTGAATTTTAATCACTTCTCCATTAATTTCAGCAACACGTTCCTGCGATTGTCTAAAATAAGTAGATCCTGAGTTTAAAAAGTCACCGATAATGAAAGCAAACAATGCCAGCCCCACTACGAGTACTAACAATCCTGCTTTGTTTCTAATTTTTTCCAGCGTAGCCATTTATCTTTATATATTTAAAAAGTTTATATTTTACAGTTAACGGGCACGAAGATACAAACAAAACGTAATTAACGCGCATATTCTGTAACTTTTTTTCACTAATCAATCACTTTAATTCGAACTAATTCAATTTTAGTTGATGTTACTTTCACAATCTTCATGCTATATCTGCCAATATCGATTATCTCGTTTACCTTCGGAAACTTTTGATAGTTGTGTAGAATATACCCTGCAATGGTTTGGTAATCGTCAGACTCAGGCAAATCCAAATCAAATTTTTCATTCAGCAGATCAACCTCCAATCTACCAGAGACCAGGTATTCTTTTTCGCTAAGCTGCTTACTTATGAGCGATTTCATATCGTGCTCATCTTCAATTTCTCCAAAAATCTCTTCTACAAGATCTTCAAGTGTTACGATTCCTGCTGTTCCTCCAAATTCATCCACTACTACAGCAATGCTACGTTTCTCTTGCAACAGCATTTTCATAAGAGTATTCGCCGTCATATTTTCAGGCACAATTGGAACAGAAATTATACGGGTGGTCCAGTCTTGTATATCAGTAAATAATTCAGACGAATGAATGTAACCAACAATTCCATCTATACTATCATTAAAAACAAGTATTTTAGAGTAGCCGGTTTCTATAAATTTATTTTTCAACTCTTGAATTGAAGTTTGCTTATCGCATGCAACAATTTCTGTTCGGGGAACCATACAATCGCGCAAACGTACATTTGAGAAGTCAAGTGCATTTTGAAATATTTTGACTTCATTCTCAATCTCTGCCTTTTGCTGTAAATTTTCCAGACTCTGTTGAATAAAAAAATCCAAATCAACTTTTCCTAAGGATTTACTGACAGTCCGCTTCCAATCCTTTATTCCAAACACAGTTAAAATAAGGAAAGTTATGAGTGTAATAATCTTTGTTACCGGATACAATACCACATAAAAAACAGCCAGTGGAATAGAAAATATCTTCAGGTATAGGTTTGGGTTGGTTTTAAAAATTGTTTTTGGAAGAAATTCGCCGGCAATTAAAATAAGGATTGTTGCAAAAAATGATTGAATAAATATAAAAAGAATCTGGTTGTCGACAAATAAACCAATGGATGATTCAATATATGAGGCAATTAAAAGGACATAAACAATAAGAGAAAGATAGTAACCTACCAGCATTAAAGAGATAAACTCATAGGGGTTTCTATAAAAAAAAGACAAGATGTAACTGGAAAATCGCTTATTCCTTTTTTCAAGTTCAAAACGAATTTTATTAGAGGAAATGAAAGCAATTTCCATTCCTGAAAAAAAAGCAATCGTTAGTAGAGAAATGAATATATAGGTCAACATGTTCAATTATAATTCTACTTGACTGTATCCTGCTCCAATGAATCGGCACGCGATTCTGAAACCGGAAATACCCCTTGAGGGTTAAAAATTTTATAAAGAGTCATACTCTGATTAGATTCAAAACCTATTCCGGTAATAACTCTTTCCGCCTGTTCAATCCTAATAAATTTATCAGAATAAACTTTTTCTGTTCGTTGGTCCCAGAAAAGAAGTGACGTTTCAAACCGCTCACCGGCTAAACTTGAAACTTTAACATTACCGATAAGTTTCCAAAGGCCTTTCTTGTCATAATAATAAGCTGTATCAGCTTTTATACTTGCCTCTGCTCTAAAAAGAGTATCAAATTTCTCAACATACACTCCATCCGGGAAATACCAATGAGGTTCGGCCGCTTTCTCAAAAACAAGCCATTTTTTTGTATTTAACCTGTAGCGGGTTATTCCGGAATCGGATATAAGCGTAGAGATATCCAAGGCCTTCATGGTGTACGATTTTTCCGGATCGAAAGAAACATCAACCACCTCCTTATTCTCCTTGCCGCAAGAGGTAGATAATAAAATAAACATAACAGCTGCGAAGAGTGCAGCTGTTATGTTTTTATTATTTGATAATAACTTCAAAAGAGGTATAATCATGTCTTAACGAACCCTTGTTTGTTCTCCAATCCAACCTCCGATTGTTATAGTCTGACCTTTTTCCAAATCAGGATGCATAAAGATTTCTTCAGTAGAAGGGAAATGCGCTCTGTATGATCCGATTAATGAATTAGCTTCATCTGCACAACTAGGATCAACCTGTCTTGCTTTTTCAAACTTATCTACTGCTGCATAATATACTGATCTAGCCAGTACACCATCGCTCGGATAAATACTCTTAGCTGTTGCGGCATACATTTTACCAATCAACAAATAAGGAGCACCGTTATTAGGTTTCATATCCAGAGCCTTCATGCAATACTGTCTTGCTTTAGAATAACTATTCTGATCAAAAGATATTAAAGCAATCATGTAGTAAATATCAGATTTTACGTTTGGATCTGTTTCCATTCTGGCTGATTCCTCAAAGAACTTAACAGCTGTATCAAAATCCTTATTCTTAACAGCCTGCTTACCTAATCCCATTGCAGATTCTGCAGTCGGTTCAATTTTATGAGCATAACCTGAAGCTGCAAAATAAGCATCAATATCCTGACAACGAACACGTCTCAACAACGAGATTGTTTCCTTTAGATAATTTAAATCAGTCTTATTGGCTTCAATTTTGGCAGCAAACATGTTTTGTAAAGTTTCACAATCAGCAGCACCACTATTTGCAAATCCATTGTCCAAACCAGCTTTCATTGTGGTAAGGTTGCCAATCTCTTTTTCATTGCCAGCAGCTTTTGCTGCAGCCAATTGAGTATCAAAAATTGCAGAACACTTCAGATAATCCTGAATATATTGTTCCTTAAAATTAGGATCCTTCAATAATTGCTGATGTGAAGAATACATAAAGTAAGAAACAGCTAATGCTTCTGTTTTCTCCTTAAATTCAGTAATTACTTCTCCTAACCATCCGTAAAGAACCTTTACATCGGCCTTGTCTCCCATATACTGGATGTAATCCTGTGCTTTACGAGACACAATCCAATCCTTTCCATATCTGGAGTCGTCTCCAAAATACTTCACACGTTGGTCATACACAGCCATCAGTTTATCAATCAACGCTGCTTTTTTAGCAGGATCTTTTTCATTTTCGATCTGCCATCCAACAATTCTCACTCCGTACAGATAAATATCCTTTGTTGCTGCAGGACATTCATCGTACGTGATTTTCCAAAACTCATAGGCATCTTTAAAGTTGCCAGCTTTTGCATAAGGAATAAATAGGCTAATATTCTCAACGCATCTTGCACTATCAGCACCTGATCCAAATTGAGTACCAGTATCTACTCCTTTCTGCGCATACACTCCAAATGCTCCTATAGAGCATCCGATAGCAAGCAATAACACTCTAATCTTCATATCTCTTTAAATTAATGTTAGCAAAATTTCTTAATCCAATTTCCATTTGAAGAACCAACGTTCGTTAAATGTATAATTAACAGTAAACCTTAAATACTGTTCATCAATCATTGTGCTTATTTCCGGTTTTATCTTTACATATTCGAAAGACAGATTAATGATAGACCGTCCATCAACCAAAGGCAGACCGAAACCAACACTTGCTCCATACTCTTTATAGCTGTTACCATTTATATTTAAGTAAGAATTACTATAATGAATACCACCTCGATAGGATACTCTTTTTAAGAAACTCTTCTCTGCAAAACCAGGAATATACTCTCCACCTAATGCCAGACGCATTCTGTTCTTAAACTGACTTGTCTCATCAAAAAATTTAGCTTTATCCCAAGTCTGATAAAGGAAATCAGCTCCAAGTGTCAGTTTATTATTCTTGACATAAGAGACTCCAAATCCGTAAGACTCGGGAATATCAAAGCCAAGACCCGTAACCGTATCTGCTTTGGCAACATTATTCAACGACTCAATATCGTAAGATGTTGCATTCAACTTGTTTGATGGTGAATAAACCAATCCGAAATTCAGGCTTTCCTTCAATCCGACAGGATGTGTATATTGTAAACCCAAGTCAAGTTTAATATCCTTTACATCTACCCGTTGTTTTCGATACACAGGGTATGTCTCCGAATTTGAAAAAGACAAATTACGTTCATGAGTTATATTACCAAAAAAATATCCAACATTTGCACCAACTGAAAGTCTCTTCTTCCATACATCTATAGACAATCCAGCATAGACTTCGTTTAATCCGCCGGTACCAACAAAATTTTCTATATAGTTCAAGTCGGAATCTTCCGCCTTTTTCAATGCTCCGAAATCATATCCCACATACGAATATGGAAGAACTCCAATACTCATTGCAACTCTCTTGTGAAGGGGGAATTGCATTGCCAGATATTCTATATTTCCATTATAATTATTTTGTTTATTCTGTCCATCATCAAACCATGATAATTGGGCAGAAGCTCCAAAATCAAAAATAAACGTCATTGAGTCAATACTCGTGTAAGACGCAGGATTTAAAGGATTAATCTGCTTAGAAGATCTCAACCCATACCCGATTCCACCCATAGCTCTCCCAGCCCCGAACGAACGATCGGCCAACTCTCCATATCCAAATCGTGTATATGGAGAATTTGTGTTGTTTTGTGCAAACAACGACATCTGAGAAAGAATACAGATAGCAACTAAAATTATACTTTTAATTTTCAACATTATATTCTAAGATTCTATTTAATCCTGTAAACACTAAATTAATGTCCGCAAAGTTCGCGTTTTTTAGTTTCCGTGCAAAATAAAAAGAATGCCCACCCGTTAAAAAAACCAAAAGAGAGGGATATTTTATTCTTAACGAATCTATATAGCCATCCATTTCAAAAATTATACCATTTACTACCCCAGATTGTATGGCCGATTCAGTATCATTTCCAATAAATAAAACATCTTCTGGTTCGTTAAGCAACGGCAATTTCTTAGTGAATGCATGCAACGCTTTAAATCGGGTAGACATCCCCGGAGAGATATTACCACCTACAAAAGTACCTGAAGCCTCGATTACTTCATAAGTAATAGCAGTTCCAGCATCAATAACCAACAAATCCATCCCCGGTTGCAAATAATTGGCTCCCACAACAGCAGCCAATCTATCCTTCCCCAATGTCTGGGGTGTCTTATAGGAAACCTTAACCGGCAACTTCACATTTTCATCAAGCAACAAAAAAAAACGCAACTTACCTTTAAGAAAGCTTGCAATTTCAGGATCTACATCTACAACCGTAGAATATATTCCCTGATCAAGATCAAACTCTTCAAAAAGAGAACGAACAACCGAAACATCAAAATGTTTGAAAACAAATGACGATTTTAGTTGTCCATTAGCGAATATGGCTACCTTGGCAGATGAATTTCCTTGTTCAATAATCAGATTCACTTGTTTGATATTTTGCACAAAGAAAAGCAAAATAGACGACATAACACACATATTTTTGCGATTAACCTCTTTTTTTTACTAATAAGTCTGTATTTACTTCAAATTCATATAAATTCTAATTTGTAAAAAGGTCAATATGATGCTTCTGCGAGATTGATGATTTAAAAAATAAAACATACATTTGCATCTGAAAATTATCGATCGATGAAAAAATATCTGTTTATTATCTCTTTTCTACTTTTGATTTTACCGATTAAAGCTCAGCTTCCTTTAAGTGAGGAATCACGCATAAGTATTTTAACGAGCTATCCTTCGGACGAAGAGGTATTCACTCTTTACGGACATACAGCAATCCGGATATTAGACCCGGCTCAAAACATTGACCTTGTTTTTAATTACGGAATCTTTGATTTCCATACTCCTAACTTCATCTATAGGTTTGCCAAAGGAGAGACAGATTACATGCTTGGGGTTGCCGACTTTCAAAACTACTTCATAGAGTATCAGATGAGAGGTAGTAAAGTAGTAGAACAGGCATTAAACTTGAATCAGGTAGAAAAAGAAAAACTATGGCAAGCATTGATTGTCAACTACGAGCCACAAAACAGAAAGTATCGCTATAATTTCTTTTTTGATAATTGCTCGACTAAACCAAGAGATTTGGTAGAAAAAGCAGTAGAGGGCAAAATAAACTATAAAGAGAATAAAAACAAACTTACGTTCAGAGACCTGATCAATGATTGCACACGAAACCATTACTGGTATACCTTCGGTTGCGATCTGGCCCTGGGAAGTCCGACCGACCGCATTACCACCATCCGTGAACAAATGTTCTTACCATTATATCTTGTTTCTGCCTTTGATGAGGCTACCATTAGCACTCCCTCTGGTGAAAGCCGCAAATTAGTACAATCTTCATCTGTTTTAATAGAAGAAAATAAAGACATTGATAAGAGTAGCCCAAGTTTATTTTCGCCACTGTTTGTGTCCATAAGTTTATTACTGGCAGTTACAACACTAACCATTATAGCATTCAAAAGGAAAAAAATCTTCCGAGGTATCGACATTGTATTGTTTTCAATAGCCGGCATAGCAGGTTTGATTCTCTTTTTTCTAAGCTTTATATCAACGCATCCTGCTACCAACCCGAATTGGTCGCTTATTTGGCTTCACCCCTTTCATCTGATTGGAGTGATATTGTTTTCAGTAAAAAAGCTGAATAAGGCTGCTTATTATTATCATTTTATTAACTTTGCAGCGCTAACACTCCTGCTTATTGGATGGTACATCATTCCTCAGCAGTTTAATACAGCCTTTATCCCTTTGGTACTAACGCTTTGGATGAGGTCTGGATATAGTGTTTATATCATAAAAAAGATTTATTAATGAAACGATTCCTTACATCTCTGATTGCGGTTTTAGCAATTACCAATCTGGAGGCGCAACAACAAACGCCTAAATTGGTGGTATGCATCACGGTGGATCAGCTTAGAGGTGATTATATAGAATATTTTTACAATACTTTTGGAGATCGTGGATTCAAACGATTGCTAAACGAAGGACTCGTATATAAAAACATTCGTTTTGAATTTTCAAACGTAGATCAGGCCTCAGCATTTGCTACACTTTTTACAGGGACCAATCCTTGTTTTCATGGAATTACAGGAGACAGCATTTACGATTTTGAAAAAGATAAGGAATTGCCTTGTCTGTATGACCCGGCTTTTCTGGGCAATTACACGCACGATAATTACTCCCCCAAAAACCTTATCAGCTCTACCATTGGAGATGAGCTGAAAATTGCTTCAAACGGGCGAAGTGACGTATATTCGATCGCACCGGATGCTAATAGTGCTATACTATCCGCAGGGCATGCAGCAAACGGAGCTTTTTGGCTTGATAATTATAATGGCAAATGGGCTACTACCACTTATTATAAAAACGTACCTTGGTATGTTGATCGTTTTAATAATGGGAACGAATCTCTTGAATCGCGCATTGAATCAATGGTTTGGGAGCCATCATTGCCACTAAAACAATATAGTGCATTTCCATACCTGATGGACGATCTGCCCTTCAAGTATTCTTATAACCCTAAGTATAAGGATTGTTATTTCAATTTCAAAAGCTCACCATACATAAACAAAGAGATTACCCGTCTTACAAAACAATTTCTGGAATTTGGAGGATTCGGTAGCCGAAGCTGTCCGGATTTATTGTCTGTTACCTTTTATGCAGGTAATTACAACGGGACTAAAAACAAAGAATATACAAGAGAGATTCAAGATATTTATATTCAGCTGGATAAGGATCTTGAACAACTTCTGGATGCTGTTGACAAGAAAGTAGGACTGGTAAATACCCTGATTGTTTTATCAGGTACGGGTTATTATGAGAATGAAGTAACCTATTCTGAAGGACTGTCTCTTGGAGGAGGAGATTTTTATCCAAAACGCTGCGTAGCCCTTTTGAATATGTATCTTATGGCGATACATGGCCAACAAAATTGGGTTAAAGGGTATCATGACGGTCAGATTTTTTTCAATAGAAAAGCCATTGAAGATGCAAAGCTCGATCTTGGAGTGATACAACGGCAAGCCGCCGAGTTTGTACTAGAATTCAGTGGAGTGCAGCATGTAACAACCGACAGAGAATTAAGATCCGGAGATTGGAATGAAGGTACTGCAAATTTCAGGAATGGCACACATCACCTAGGAAGAGGTGATCTTATCATTGAACTACAACCGGGATGGACTATTGCCAACGGAGACGAAAAAGGGAAAAAAAACACCAGCGTTGTCCGCAATAATGCAGTAATCACACCTTTAATATTTATGGGCAACGGACTAAAACCCGCTCATATCTATAGAGAAGTGAAAGCAACAGAGGTAGCTCCTACAGTTACCCATGTACTGAGGATCAGGCCACCAAATGCCTGCAACCAGTTACCGCTTTCAGAATTACTCAATTATTAACAAAAACAAGAAAATAAAAATATCATGGGATTTAATGAGTTTATGACCAAGCTGTTTGGCAACAAGTCGCAGCGTGACCTCAAGGAAATCGACCCTTATGTAAACAAAATCAAGGCTATATATCCTGAGATTCAAAGGCTGTCGAATGATGAATTGCGTGCCAAAACGGATGAAATAAAGCAACGTATTCAAGATTATGTAGCCACTGAAAATGCAAGAGTTGAAGAGCTTCGTAAAGGAATCGAAGAAAAAGAACTGGAAGAACGCGAAACTATTTGGGCAGAAGTAGATGTTATTGAAAAGTCTATTACTGAAAAAATGGAGGTTGTTCTGGAAGAATCTCTTCCAGAAGTTTTTTCTATCATGAAAGAAACAGCACGCCGTTTCACTGAAAATGAAAAGGTGATTGTAACTGCCAATCAATTCGACCGTGACTTAGCTACTAAACACGATTTTGTAAGCATTGAAGATGATAAGGCCATCTATCTGAACCACTGGAAAGCCGGAGGTAATGATATCAAGTGGGAGATGATTCACTATGATGTACAGCTATTTGGTGGTGTGGTTTTGCATAAAGGTAAAATTGCTGAAATGGCTACTGGTGAAGGTAAGACATTGGTTGCAACCCTTCCCGTATTTCTTAATGCCCTTACACGAAAAGGCGTACATGTTGTAACTGTAAATGACTACTTGTCAAAGCGCGACTCGGAATGGATGGGACCATTATATATGTTCCACGGCCTTTCTGTTGATTGTATTGACAAACATCAACCTAATTCGGATGCCCGTCGTGCAGCTTACAATGCAGATATAACATTTGGAACGAACAACGAATTTGGTTTTGATTACCTGCGTGACAATATGGCTATAAGTCCGCAGGATCTTGTACAGCGCAAACATAATTATGCAATTGTCGACGAGGTTGACTCTGTTTTGATTGATGATGCCCGAACTCCTCTTATTATTTCTGGTCCAATTCCTAAAGGAGATGATCAGTTGTTTGAAGAATTCAGAAACAATGTTGAAGTGGTTGTAAATGCTCAGAAAAATCTCTGCACCAAACTGCTTACTGAGGCAAAAAGCAAAATGCTGAGCGAGGATTCTAAAGTAAAAGAAGAAGGGACGTTATTGTTATATAGATCTTTCAAGGGATATCCAAGAAATAAGGCTCTGATAAAATATCTTAGCGAACAGGGCGTAAAGGCGGCCATGTTAAAGACTGAAGAACAATATATGGCTGAAAACATGCGTAACATGCATTTGGTTACGGATGAGCTATTTTTTGTAATTGATGAAAAGAACAATAGCATCGAGTTGACCGACAAAGGTATCGACCTGATGACCGGTAATTCTGACGATCCTCATTTCTTCGTTCTGCCAGATATAACTTCCGAACTATCTCAGCTTGACAATATGCCGGGAAGCGAAACAGAAAGGCAGGCCCGTAAAGATGAAATTCTCGCTAATTACGCTGTAAAAAGTGAGCGTGTACATACAATCAACCAATTACTTAAAGCCTATACATTATTCGAAAAAGACGATGAATATGTAGTGATGGACAACAAAGTAATGATTGTTGACGAGCAGACGGGTCGTATCATGGAAGGTCGTCGCTATTCAGATGGATTACATCAGGCTATTGAAGCTAAAGAAAGAGTGAAGGTTGAAGCAGCCACTCAGACATTTGCAACTATCACCCTGCAAAATTACTTCCGTATGTATCATAAACTTTCGGGTATGACTGGTACTGCAGAAACAGAAGCAGGCGAATTATGGAATATCTACAAATTGGATGTTGTTGTAATTCCCACCAACAGACCGATCGCCCGTAAGGATATGAACGATCGTATTTACAAGACCAAACGAGAAAAATACTCAGCTGTTATTGATGAAATCAGTAGTCTGATTGAAGCTGGGCGTCCGGTACTTGTAGGTACAACTTCGGTAGAAATATCGGAATTACTAAGCCGTATGCTTACGCTACGAAAAATTCCTCACAACGTTTTAAATGCTAAGTTGCACCAACGTGAAGCGGATATTGTAGCTCAGGCAGGTCAGGCACGTACTGTAACCATTGCAACGAACATGGCTGGTCGTGGTACGGACATTAAATTGTCAGCCGAAGTCAAAGCTGCCGGAGGTTTGGCTATTATCGGTACAGAGAGACATGAATCACGTCGTGTAGACCGTCAGTTGAGAGGTCGTGCAGGTCGTCAGGGAGATCCGGGATCATCTGTATTCTATGTATCTCTTGAAGATGATCTGATGCGTTTGTTTGCATCCGAACGAATTGCCGGGCTGATGGATAAACTTGGATTCAAGGAAGGTGAAGTTTTAGAGCATAATATGCTTAGCAAGTCTGTAGAACGTGCCCAAAAGAAGGTAGAGGAAAACAACTTCGGAATCCGTAAACGGTTGTTGGAATACGACGATGTAATGAACTCTCAAAGAGAAGTTGTATACTCACGTCGTCGTCACGCCTTATTAGGTGAACGTATTGGAATAGACGTTCTTAATACAATTTATGATACTTCATCAGCTATTGTTGATCAGCATGAAGGTGATTTTGAATCGTTCAAGCTTGAACTATTCAAGGTATTTGCAATGGAGTGTCCTTTCACCGAAGATGAATTCAGAAGTGGAAAATCAGACGCTCTTACTGATAAGTTGTTTGGGGCCGCATTAAAAACATTCAAACGCAAAATGGAGCGCTTATCGGAAGTTGCAAATCCGGTAATCAAACAAGTTTACGAAAATCAGGGGGGAATGTATGAAAACATTATGATTCCAATCACAGATGGGAAACGGATGTATAACATCAGCTGCAACCTTAAGGAAGCTTACGAAACTGAATGTAAGGCCATCGTCAAATCATTCCAGAAATCGATCGTACTTCATACAATTGATGAAGCTTGGAAAGAGCACTTGCGTGAAATGGATGAGTTGCGCCACTCTGTTCAGAATGCGAGCTACGAAAACAAAGATCCATTGCTTATTTATAAATTGGAATCTTACAACCTGTTTAAAACAATGGTAGACAATATGAACCGAAAGACAGCCTCTATCCTTATGAGAGGTCAGATTCCGGTTCGAGAAGAGCCGAGACAAACACAGGCTGAAGCAGAAGCAGCCCATGCTGCTGCCCAACGGGTAGCTGTACAGCAGGCTGCTCCTGAAAAACGACAGGATATGAGTAAATACCGTACCCAGAAAGATGAAATCGGAGGTACTACTCAACCTGAAGAACGTGCAGAACAACGTCCACAACCCAAGCACGAACCTGTTCGTGTTGAAAAACAAGTTGGACGTAATGATGCATGCCCATGCGGGAGTGGCAAAAAATATAAAAACTGTCACGGAAAAGGTCTTTAAGAATTCCTGCTTAGCATTATAAAAAGAGGGTGATCCGATGATCACCCTCTTTTATTTTATACTCAAAATTCAATCTCTATTTTACTCAAGATTATAAAAAGATACGATTCACTCCATTATAGCTGCTCAAGTCACTCTATTGCAAAATATCAATAAACAATATTCTGTTTTAATTTCCTTTTAATTAGAAATATTTTTGACTGTAATTAGGTTAAACCGTAAACAGATCAAAATATTAACATTTCGGTCCAAAAAAAACAGATTATTGAAGAACCATGTGTCAGATGTTTATGTATATTTCGGGCATAAAACTTTAAATTTAGTACCAAAATGATTATCGGAGTACCCAAAGAAATTAAGAACAACGAAAACCGTGTCGGACTTACCCCGGCAGGAGTTAAAGAAATTATCATGCGAGGGCATCAGGTATATGTACAACAATCAGCCGGTTTAAACAGTGGTTTTCCTGATGAGGCTTATCTTTCAGCCGGCGCTAACCTGCTTCCAACAATTGAGGAAGTATATGCCGTTGCAGAAATGATTGTAAAAGTAAAAGAACCTATTGCTTCCGAGTATCCGTTGATTCGGGAAAATCAACTTCTTTTCACCTATTTTCATTTTGCCTCGGACGAAAATCTGACAAAAGCAATGATTGCCAGTAAAGCTGTTTGTTTGGCATACGAGACTGTTGAGAAACCAGACGGATCATTACCTTTATTAATTCCCATGAGCGAAGTAGCAGGCCGTATGGCTACACAAGAAGGGACTCGCTTTCTGGAAAAACCTCAGGGTGGAAAAGGAATTTTATTAGGAGGTGTTCCGGGTGTTAAACCGGCAAAAGTTCTCGTATTGGGAGGAGGAATTGTTGGATTTAATGCAGCTAAAATGGCCGCTGGACTTGGAGCGGAGGTTATTATAGCCGATATTTCACTTCCAAGACTTCGCTGGTTGAATGAAAACCTGCCTGCAAATGTAAAAACATTATATTCTTCATCGCATAATATTGAAGGTGAGCTACACGATACCGATCTTGTAATTGGTGCTGTTCTTATTCCAGGAGCCAAAGCTCCCTATGTGCTGACAAAAGAAATGATCCCGCTGCTTAAAAAAGGAAGCGTTCTTGTAGATGTTGCAATAGATCAGGGAGGTTGTTTTGAGACATCCCACGCAACCACACATGCAAACCCTGTTTACGAAATAAATGGTGTAATACACTATTGCGTTGCCAACATCCCGGGAGCTGTACCACACACTTCAACATTGGCTCTCACCAATGCCACCCTACCCTATGTTATCACGCTGGCAAATGAAGGCTGGGAAAAAGCATGTGAAATGGATCATGGATTAAGATTAGGTCTTAATATTGTAAAAGGTAAAATTGTATACCAGGCAGTTGCAGAAGCATTCGGATGGGCATAAACCGATCTTAGAATTTTAAGTTGTTTAATATAAAATAGAAAAGGTTTCCCAATGGGAAACCTTTTCTATTTTATAATATTATTGTCATTATTTTCACGAACCAAAGAAGTATCTGAATATATCATTTCCGTTCGCATAGATCAATAAACCAAACAGTAATGCCATACCCACAATCTGCGAATATTCAAGAAACTTATCACTAGGTTTACGTCTTGCAACCACCTCATAAATTAAAAACATAACATGCCCTCCATCCAATGCCGGAATAGGAAGAATATTCATAAATGCAAGGATAATTGACAGAAAAGCAGTCCGTTCCCAGAAAATCATCCAATCCCACTGAGCAGGGAATAAACCTCCGATGGTTCCAAAACCTCCAAGACTGGAAGCTCCTTCTTTGGTAAACACATATTTCATATCATTCACATATCCCTTTAATGTGCTTACACCCTTCTGAATACCAGCCGGGAAAGAGGCAAAAAATCCATATGTGGTAGTTACAGTTTCAAAAACTTCCATCGGGCTTTTCATATAAATACCCATATGACCCGCCGTATCAGTTTTTAGAGTCAAAGTAAGAGGATTGCCAGAACGATATATTCCAACTTCGATTGCTTCATTTTTATGTTTTGAAAGCATATCCGCTACATCGTCGGCTCCCGGAGTAGACGTTCCATTGACAGACACAATACTATCATTTGCCTGAAAACCGGCTGCTAAAGCAGGAGAATTTTCAGAAAATTTATTTACAACCATTGGATAGCGAAGTCCGGCAAATCCCTTTTTATCGCGCATCATACGTTGCATCAAATCATTTGGTATTGCAATTTCCTGCTCTTCGCCGTTACGTAAAACCACAACTGTTTGTGCCTCTACAATCTTACGAATGGCTGATTCTCCAAAACGATCCAATTCTTCACCATTTGCCGATAAAAGAATATCACCGTCCTGGAACCCGATCTGTTTTGCGGTCTCACTATAATACATACCCATCTTCATATTCTTCAATGGAAGATAAGTATCACCCCAGGCAAACAAAACCATAGAGTATATAAACAAAGCCAGCAAAAAGTTAAACACTACTCCGGCAATCATAATCATCAATCGCTGACCTGCCGGTTTCGATCTGAATTCATATGGTTGAGGAGGTAATGCCATTTGTTCTTTATCCATCGATTCATCAATCATTCCGGATATTTTACAATATCCACCTAAAGGTAACCAGCCAATACCATATTCAGTTTCACTCTTTTTAGGTTTAAACTTAAAAAGAGAGAACCAAGGGTCGAAGAAAAGATAAAACTTTTCAACTCTCACCTTAAAGATCCGGGCAAATAGAAAATGGCCGAACTCATGAACGACAACCAAAATTGATAAACTCAAAATAAGCTGTAAAGCCTTAATTAAAAATGTCTCCATCTATAGTTTGTTATGTTTTTAATTTATTTATTAGAATAAGGATGCTGCAATCAGGCGTACTTCCTCATCAGATCGTACATAATCATCGTACGAAGGTGTCGGGACAAAAGATGCCTTGCACATGGTTTGCTCTATTACTTCACTCATTTGAAGAAAGCCAATCCGATCCTTTAAGAAAGCCTCAACTACAACCTCATTCGCAGCATTCAAAATACAGGGCATGTTTCCCCCTTTTTTAACCGCATCAAAAGCAAAGGCCAGATTTCGGAAACGAGTCATATCGGGCTCCTCAAAAGTCAATGTAGAGTATTGATTAAAATCCAATCTGGGAGCACTACTTTTTAATCTTTCCGGATACGAAAATGCATAGCTGATCGGAAGCTTCATATCAGGAATCCCCAGCTGCGCCATAACAGCACCATCTTCAAATTGAACCATTGAGTGAATAATAGACTGTGGATGAACTACAACCTGAATTTGTTCGGGAGAGAGACCAAACAACCACTTGGCTTCAATCATCTCAAAACCTTTATTCATCATTGAAGCAGAATCAATTGTCACCTTCGCTCCCATTGACCAATTAGGATGTTTTAATGCCTGAGCTTTGGTGACGGTTTCAAGTTCTTTCAATGATTTGTTACGAAAAGGTCCACCAGAGGCTGTCAGCAGTATCTTTTCCACCGCATTGTTACCTTCACCAACCAAACATTGAAAAATAGCAGAATGTTCGGAGTCAACAGGTAAAACAGGCACTTTATATTCCGTAGCCAATGCTGTAATTAATTCTCCGGCAACCACCAACGTCTCTTTATTTGCCAATGCAATTGCCTTACCTGCTTTTATCGCCTGTATCGTTGGTTTTAATCCTGAATATCCCACCATTGCTGTCAGCACCATATGAATAGGTTCAGCCTGTACAACCTGAGAGATGGCATCGGCACCTGCCCACACCTTTATTGGAAGATCTTCCAAAGCCTCCTTTAGTTCGGGATATTTCTGTTCATTGGCGATTACCACAACCTCCGGCAAGAACTTTCTCGCCTGATTTATCAATAAATCTACCTGATTATTAGCCGTCAGAGCATATACTTCAAACAGGTCAGCATGTTCGCTGATCACTTCAAGTGCCTGCGTTCCTATCGAACCGGTAGAGCCTAAAATAGCCAGTTGTCTTTTCATGTATTTAAAAAGATATATATTCTTCAGGATTAACAGGAGATCCCTTGTACCAAAGTTCAAAATGCAGATGAGGTCCTGTAGACAACTTACCTGTATTACCGACCAAAGCAATTGCCTCTCCTGCTACTACACGGTCTCCCGCATCCTTAAGCAACAATTCATTATGTTTGTAAATAGATAAAAATCCATTTCTATGCTGAATCTGAATCACATTTCCGTAGTTTACATCAAAACCGGTAAAAACAACCGTACCATCCATGGTTGCCAGAACGCTTTCACGTTCTGCAGCAACAAGATCAACACCATAATGACGTTTTTCCGCCTCATAATGCGATGAGATCACTCCACTTACCGGTTTATAAAAGAAAGCACCTTCAGTAGGGGCTGAATTTGGTGTAAGTACAGACAGATTATACTTTTCTTCTTCCTCAAACTTTTTCACAAATTCCGACTCAGCCTTTCCACGAGGTATTTCATAGTTTGCATCGGCATGTGCAAGAGAATCTATGGTTCGGATGGAGTCCAGAGGCAAAGTTCCGGTTAAGATACCTGCCACATTATCAAGATATAGTTTTTGTACAGCCAACATCCTTTCTAAAGAATCAGCTTTGAGTGCATTTTGTACTATTTCTTTTCGAACTTCAACATCCAGATATCCGGGAAGATAGTTTCTAATGGGGGTTTTGATAATAATAAAGGAAGTGATTGCGATCAGAAAAAAAGCAAAGACAGCCAGTACAACAAAAGCAGATAGCTGAGATAGACGGAAAGACCATACCTCTTCGAGTGTGGCCTCATTAAAAAATGACAGTTTGTATTTGAACCGTATCCGGTGCCAAAAAGACTTCTGATGCTTTCGTTTTTTCTGTACCATGCTTTTTACTTAAAACGCAAAAGTAACAAAATCCTCCTCCATTGAAAAGATGTTCACGCTTATTAACTATTATAAATCAAGTAATCCGTCCGGCAACGCCACCTCCAATAACTTCTTGTCGTGATCAACCCCAAGTATCAGCTCTTCGGCCGCAGGAATTAATATTTCATTACCCTTATAATCTACTTGTAAAAGGACATTGATTGTAGATTCATCCACCATTGTAATTGGGCCTAAAATACCCAATCTTGTATCTAAAACAACGTATCCCACAAAACTATCCCAGGTCATATCCCCTACCAGATCTCCAACTGCAGCATCAAGAGGATAATACACCTCCAGATTACTGAATTCGCGTGCCTGTAATTCGGAATCAATGTTTTCGAGTTTAACAAGGATAGACGAATCGGACTTATAACGATATTCCTCAATAAAGAAAGGTACCAGAATCCCTTCAAATTCACAAACAATAAATGGATCATCGCTGTCATCAAACACATCACTTGTAGTGAGCAGTGTTATCTCCCCTTTTATTCCATGAGGCTTGGCAAACTGACCAATCTTGAAAACATCTTCTTTCTTTATCATATATTGGTATTAAAGACGTGTAATACGTGCACCTATGCTATTAAGGCGTTTATCTATATTCTGATACCCCCTGTCAATCTGATCGATATTATGAATACGGCTTGTACCTTCTGCACTCATAGCAGCAATAAGCAACGCAATACCTGCACGAATATCCGGAGACACCATTGTTGCTCCACGAAGCTTATATCGGTTTCCCAAGCCTATCACAGTTGCCCGGTGCGGGTCGCATAAAATAATCTGAGCACCCATATCAATCAGCTTATCCACAAAGAAAAGGCGGCTTTCAAACATTTTCTGATGAATCAGCACACTTCCCACAGCCTGTGTTGCAACAACTAGAAACACGCTGAGCAAGTCGGGTGTCAAACCTGGCCATGGAGCATCTGCAATCGTCATGATTGATCCATCGATGAAAGTATCTATTTCGTAAGAATCATGCGTAGGAATATGAATATCGTCGCCCTGTTGCTCGACAGTAATCCCCAAACGTCTGAACGATTCAGGTATAATACCCAACATATCAAAGCCGGTATTTTTGATCGTTATATCAGAGCCGGTCATCGCCGCCATACCAATAAAACTTCCCACCTCAATCATATCCGGAAGAATCAAGTGATTTGCCCCCTTCAGCGATTCCACGCCCTGAATAGTAAGCAAATTAGACCCAACTCCCGAAATATCGGCTCCCATCTGAATCAACATTTTGGAAAGTTGTTGCAAATAAGGCTCACAAGCAGCATTGTAAATCGTTGTAGTTCCTTCTGCCAGTACAGCAGCCATCAATATATTTGCTGTACCTGTAACCGATGCCTCATCCAAAAGCATATAAGTACCCTTCAAGCGCTTAGCTTCAATTTCATAAAGCTGGGCATCCTGATTGTATGTAAAAGTAGCTCCGAGCTTCTGTATACCAGTAAAATGAGTATCCAATCTTCTGCGTCCGATCTTATCACCGCCAGGTTTCGGCAAAACGGCTTTCCCGAAACGGGCCAGCAAAGGACCTACAATCATTACAGAACCTCTCAACGAAGCACTTTTCCGCACAAAATCTTCCGTTTTTAAATAATCCAGATCCACATTATCAGCCTGGAATGCATAAGTGTCTAACGATAATCGCTCCACCTTAACCTGCATATCTCTTAATAACTGTATAAGATTATTTACATCCAGGATATCCGGAACATTAGCTATCGTAACTTTTTCGGGAGTAAGTAAAACAGCACAAATCACTTGTAATGCCTCATTTTTAGCTCCCTGCGGAATAATCTCTCCGCTCATTCTACAACCACCTTCAATAACAAATGATGCCATAGTCTATTATTACAAAAGGTCAGCGACCTTTACGTGTATAGTTTTTGTTTGTATTTTTACGAGATAAGATATCTCTGCTTTCGGTAAGCTTGTGTTGTTCTTCATCCAATACAATTTTCCCTTCCGACAATTCATCCAGATCTTTAAAAATCTTCCGGTCATCCACCGCTTCTTTATTCCAGTTTAAAAATGATTTTTTCATTTGATTGGCTAACAGCTTGATAAGATATGTCTTTTCTTGTCCCTCATCAAATTCATTTGCCTTTAAAATCATTCTTTCCAATGTTTTACCGTAATGTCTGTAACGAATTCTACCTGTATTATAAGGGATACGTGGCGGACGGCTATGCAAATCTTCCTTCTTTACAATTTCATACGGATAATCAATATCAAGTTTAAAATCCGCCATGATGGCCAGGTGATCCCACAAAATATGTTTAAAGTCATTAACATCACGCAGGTGAGGAAACATATTCCCCATGATATTGATAATTGAATTGGCGCACCGCATACGTTCTTCCTTATCTTCAATTGTAAGGCAATAATCTACCATGTTTTGTATATTGCGTCCATACTCAGGCAGAATCAAACGTTTTAGTTCTGTATTATATTCCATTCTAACATTTATTATTCGGCAAAAATACACAAATAAATTGAATATCTTAAGAGTAAACATCATAAGCTGCTCTGTTTATATTCAAATATATTTCTTTTCACCTTTACGAAGCAAAAATCGAATTATTTTCGTACGTTTGCATGATATAATTGTAAATTTAAGAGCCATGACAACACAGCTTCAAGCTAAATTTATAGTGTTAATATCGATACTTATACTTGCCGGATGTAACAATACGCCAAAGAAAGCAGACAGTAATAAAGTTACTTTCGACTCCATTAAGGTAGATAGAAGTTACCATTTGCTTGATAACCCTGAAAACCCCAATTGCAATCTGCAAATCAACTTCACATATCCTACTCAGGTCGACAATAAACAACAGATCAAGGACATACAGCGGATCTTCATCCAATCGTATTTTGGAGATTCATATGTTGATTATTCACCAAAGGAGGCTGTAGAAAAATATACAGAAGATTACCTTACCAATTATAAGGCACTTGAAGCCGATTTTAAATCTGAGGCTGACAAAGCACAGGATGAACCCATTGGAGCTTGGTATTCTTACTACGAAATGTCTTCAAACAAAATCACTTATAATAAAAGCGGGTTGTTATGTTTCACTGTAAACTTTGAAAATTACACCGGAGGGGCTCATGGATCCCATTCCTATTTCAATCATATCATCAACTTAAAGACAGGTTCTGCTGTTACAGAGAAAGAGGTATTTATTGATAATTATGAAGATGATCTTGCCAAAATTCTTGTTGATGCCATAGCGAAACAAAATCAGGTAACCGATGTAAAAGCTCTCGAAAATATGGGCTTTTTCAGTGTAGATGAAATATTTCCAAATGGGAACTTCAGTGTAGATGAAACCGGTATAAATTATACGTTTAATGAATATGAAATAGCGGCTTATGTAGTCGGAGCAACGCATGTGCATCTGTCTTACGAAGAAATAAGGCATCTGGCCCGTAAAGAAAGCCCTATAGCCCATCTCGTATTTTAAACGATAGATCCTGTTTCAGTTTTTTTAATAATTAAAAACAATGAAAGTAATACAAACTTATTTTCCCGAATTAAACGAACAACAGTGCCAACAACTTGAAGCACTATACGATTTATATACTGATTGGAATGCTAAAATAAATGTTATTTCAAGGAAAGATATTGAAAATCTTTACCTTCATCATGTTTTACATTCATTGGGTATAGTTAAAATGCTTCGCTTCAAGGATGGATCGTCTGTAATGGACGTCGGCACAGGAGGAGGTTTTCCTGGTATCCCATTAGCCATTTTCTTTCCAAATGTTCAATTTCATTTGGTGGATAGCATAGGCAAAAAAATAAAAGTGGGACAAGCAGTAGCCGAAGCTATCGGACTTAAAAACATCACCTTCCGCCATTGCAGAGTAGAAGAGGAAAAAGAAAAGTATGACTTCGTGGTAAGTCGGGCTGTTATGCCTTTGGCTGATTTGGTAAAGCTAGTACGAAAAAACATAAAAAAAGAGCAACAAAACGCTCTTCCCAACGGACTTATCTGTCTCAAAGGGGGCGAACTTCAACATGAAATCCTTCCTTTTAGAAATCAGGCATTAAGTTTAGAATTAGGGGATTACTTTAAAGAAGAGTTTTTTAAAACAAAAAAAGTTGTATACGTGCCATTATGATACATGTAAAACGTTTTGAATTCAATTATTTCTCTGTAAACACCTATCTGTTATACGATAAGACAGGCGAGGCTGTATTAATTGATTGCGGCTGCATGAATCAGCGGGAGGAAGAGGGATTAAAAGCCTTTATTGATGAAAACAAACTTACGCTGAAAAGGCTTTTATGTACCCACCTTCATCTCGATCATGTGTTTGGAAATGCATTTATTACTCAAACCTATGGATTGGAACCAGAAGCTCATAAGGCAGATACAGAGTTACTTCCTTCTGCCGAAGAACAAGCCAAGGCATTCGGACTATCCATGAAAGGCAAAAGTGGACAAGTAAGCCATTTTATAACAGTTGGAGAAGCAATCCACTTTGGAGAAAGTTCCCTCACCTCGTTACATGTTCCAGGACATTCTCCCGGAAGTCTTGTTTTTTATAGCGAAGAAAGCAATCTGGCTATTACGGGCGATACTCTCTTTGCCGGTAGTATCGGGCGTACAGATTTATGGGCCGGTAATCAGGAAATACTACTTGCTGCCATCCGAAACAAGCTCCTAGCCTTACCGGACAGTACTATAATTTATCCCGGTCATGGACCAGAGTCTTCTATTCGTGAAGAAAAACTTGAAAATCCGTACATCTAAATTCAAAAATAAATCAAATACCTAGAATCTATGGACACAAATAAATTTGTAAACCGCCACGTTGGTATAAGGGAAGAAGACATTCCCCGGATGCTCAACACAATCGGGGTTAATTCTCTGGATGAACTAATCGACCAGACAATCCCCTCCGATATCAGATTAAAAAAATGAAATTTTCACCTCTTATATAGGGATGGGGTGGTACGATACAGTAACCCCTGCACCAATCCAACGCAATGTATTGGAAAACCCGGTTTGGTACACCTCATATACGCCTTATCAAGCCGAAATATCGCAAGGTCGTTTGGAAGCTCTTCTTAATTTTCAAACAATGATTTGCGATCTTACGGCACTTCCACTCACAAATTGCTCTCTATTGGACGAGGCCACAGCCGGTGCAGAAGCCGCTACAATGTTGCATGGCGCGAGAAGCCGTTCGCAGGTTAAGGACGGAGCCAATACATTGTTTGTAGATCAACATGTGTTTGTTTCCACTCTGGCAGTACTTCATACCCGTATGAAACCTCAGGGAATTAAAATTGTAAAAGGAGATTATAAAACCTTTGAATTTACACCGGATGTATTTGGTGCCATAGTTCAATATCCCAATAAAAACGGCTCCATCGAAGATTACCGGTCTTTTGTTACCAAAGCTAACGAAAATGGAACTCGCGTAGCCGTTGCAGCCGATCTCCTTAGTTTGGTTTTGCTTACACCTCCGGGAGAATGGGGAGCCGATGTTGTTTTCGGCAGCAGTCAACGCTTTGGAATTCCCATGTATTTTGGAGGACCTTCTGCTGGTTTTATGGCCACAAAAGATGAATACAAGCGTACTATTCCAGGACGGATCATTGGCATATCTAAAGATGCTTATGGTAAACCGGCATACCGTCTGGCATTACAGACCCGCGAACAACACATTAAAAGAGAAAAAGCTACTTCCAATATTTGTACTGCCCAGGCATTACTGGCAACCATGGCCGGATTTTATGCCGTTTATCATGGAGCAGAAGGATTAAAAGACATCGCATCCAGAATACATAGTTATGCAGGATTCGTATCTGGAGAGTTGGAAAAGCTGGGATATAAACAGCTAAATAAGAACTTCTTTGATACACTAAAAGTTGAACTTCCCGCGAACGTCTCTTTAAGTGCATTAAGGGAAATTGCTCTTGAATGCAAGGTTAATCTAAGATATTTTGGAAACGGACAAATTGGGATAAGTTTAGATGAAACCACCCAAATAACAGATATCGGAGTGTTGCTCTATATCTTTTCCGGAGCAGCCGGGAAAGATTATACGCTGGGCCAGAACATTGAAAGAAATCAATATTTTGATGATACTTTTAAGCGTACATCGGCATTCTTGCAACAGGATGTATTTAAAAAATACCATACCGAAACAGAGTTGATGCGCTATATCAAACGATTGGAACGCAGAGATATCTCCCTGGCCCACTCCATGATCTCTTTGGGCTCATGCACAATGAAGCTAAATGCAGCCTCCGAATTATTCGTTTTAAGTAAGCCCGAATTCAGCGGAATACACCCCTACGCACCAGACGAGCAGGTGGAAGGTTATACTGAACTGATTGAAAACCTAAGTACTTACCTTGCCGAAATTACTGGTTTTAAAGGGGTAAGCTTCCAGCCGAACTCAGGAGCATCCGGCGAATATACCGGACTGAAAGTAATACGCTCCTATTTGGAAAGTATTGGGCAGGGAACCCGAAACATCGTGTTACTTCCGGCTTCGGCACATGGCACTAATCCTGCCAGCGCTGTTCAATGCGGGTTTGCCACTGTTACAGTAAAATGTGACGAGAAAGGAAATATCGATATGGACGATTTCCGCAACAAAGCTGAATCCCATAAGGATAATCTGGCTGCTACGATGATCACATATCCATCAACACATGGTATATTTGAGACCAGCATCATTGAAATTTGCCAGCTTGTACATAGTTATGGCGGACAGGTCTATATGGATGGAGCAAACATGAACGCCCAGGTTGGATTAACTAATCCAGGCACAATCGGAGCCGATGTTTGCCACCTCAATCTACATAAAACATTCGCAATCCCCCATGGCGGTGGTGGTCCGGGTGTCGGTCCTATTTGCGTTGCTAAACATCTTGTTCCATTCCTTCCCTCGCATCCGATAATCTCCGAAGGCGAACTTAACACAGTTTCGGCAGCACCCTACGGAAGTGCAGGAGTTCTGCCGATTACCTACGGGTACATCCGTATGTTGGGAGCAGAAGGACTTACAACTGTAACAAAAACAGCGATATTGAATGCCAATTATCTGGCTGCCAAATTCAAAGACACTTATGGAATCGTGTATACAGGGTCTACAGGCCGTGTCGGTCACGAACTTATTCTCGAGTGCAGAGGCGTAAAAGAGCGTTCCGGAATCGACGAAGGAGATATTGCAAAACGTTTAATGGATTTCGGTTACCACGCCCCTACTCTTTCATTCCCTGTACATGGTACTTTAATGGTTGAACCAACTGAAAGCGAAAGTCTTGCAGAATTGGACAGATTTGCCGAAGTTATGGCATGTATCTGGAACGAGATCAAAGAGGTTGAAAATGGCGAAGCCGACAAAGAAGATAATGTATTAAAAAATGCTCCACATCCCGAGTACGAAATTACTGGAGACGAATGGAAGCACTCCTACTCACGAAGTAAGGCTGCCTATCCGTTGGATTGGCTGCACGAAAGCAAGTTTTGGATCAATGTGGCGCGCATAGACAATGCTTATGGCGACCGTAATCTGATTCCGACCCTCTGCGCCTGTGAAATTTAATTTTATTGAATAATATTTATCCAATTAAAAACGTAGAAGTATGTTAAGTAAAAGTTTAGAAGCTGCTTTAAACAAGCAGATTAATGCCGAATTATGGTCGGCTTACCTATATCTGTCCATGTCGACCGACTTTGCAGCAAAGGGATATCCTGGTTTTGCCAACTGGATGAACATCCAATTCAGAGAAGAACAAGATCATGCCATGAAGTTCATGAACTATGTTATCGCTCGTGGAGGAAGAGTTGAACTTAAACCTATTTCGGAAGTAACTACATCTTGGGCAACTCCTCTAAATGCATTTGAAGACACATTGGCTCACGAACGTGAAGTAACAGCAATGATCAATAACCTCAACTCTTTGGCTGTAGAAGAAAAAGACTATGCAACAGAGTCTATGCTTCGTTGGTTCATCGACGAACAGGTTGAAGAAGAAGAAACAGCTCAAAGCCTTATCGATGCATTGAAGATGATCAAAGATAATGGATTTGGTCTTTATACATTAGACAAAGAGCTTGCTTCTCGTGTTTACTCTCCTGTCACAACAGCCTAAATAGCAATATATAACCGGAACGTAGAAAATATCTATGTTCCGGTTTTTGTATTTCAGCAAAGTTCTTTCTTAATTCTAAATGCAAAAACGCTCAAATGAAAAATCTTATTTTTGCACTTGCAGCATTCGCTTTTACAGCATGCTCGCCTACTTCCCCAACCAAAGTAACCTGTTATGCCTGGCAGGGTGAAGGACAAAACACAACTGAAGAGACACTTCAGTCCGATTTTAGCAAATGGAAAAGTCATGGTATCGACGGTATGTGCTATAATGCTGGTCACGATGTAGAAAAACACCGTCGTGCAGCCAAAGCAGCCAAAGCAAACGGAATGGAATATCATGCGTGGATACCCGCTATGCTTCAAAGCGGTCCCGAAATAGATTCAACCTGGTATGCCGTAAATCGCAACGGAGAATCGGCATATCACGTACAAGCCTATGTACCCTATTACAAGTTTCTTTGCCCTAATCGCACCGAAGTAACAGACTATCTCACAAATTTATATACAAAAGTTGCTGAAATACCAGAAGTTGATGCGATCCATCTGGACTATATCCGATTTGTTGACGTAATTCTTGCACGCGGACTATGGGATAAATACGGACTGGTTATGAACGAAGAATATCCGGTGGCAGATTATTGCTATTGCGACAAATGCGTGAGCGATTTCAAAGCGGCTACTGGTATCGACATTAAATCAGTAGAAGATCCTTCAACAGTTGAAGAATGGAAACAATTCCGTTGCGATCTCATCACCAAATTGGTTAATCACATAGCCGAAGCTGTACATGCCAAAGGAAAGAAAATCGATGCTGCCGTATTCCCCGGACCAGACAGCTACGCAAAGAAGATGGTACGTCAGGAATGGAATAAATGGAACCTGGATGCATTCTTCCCGATGAATTACAATGATTTTTATCTTGAAGGTCCGGCATGGATCGGCAAAGTTGTAAAAGAAGAGGTCACTTCTGTAGATGGCAAAATTCCGGTTTACAGCGGACTGTTCATCTGTCGCGACTACGAGAAAAAAGCTCAGATCAAGGATCCGGAAGGACATGGACTCATCCCGTCTGAAATAGAAGAAGCAGTAAGGGTTTCCATGGAAAACGGAGCTGCCGGCGTTTGTCTGTTTACTCCGGGCAATATGACCGATGCCCATTGGGAAGCATTTGATAAGGCGATACATAAACAATATCGTTAATCTAATCTAAAAAAACATTAAAAAAAGAACAGTCTATCAGCTAACAATCGCTTTTAACTGTTCTTTTTTTTGTGAAGATACTTCTGATCAAAATACCGAATTCTTCACTAAACATAAAGAATTTATCATATGAATAGACTTATACGGATAACAAAACCTGAAGATGTCTTTCCTCAATACAGGAACACCCCCATTTCCATGCTTTTGGAATATCACAATCTGAATCGTGAATTTGAAACCTATTCGCAAGCTCAGATGCTTATCAGCATGTGTATGGATAACAGAAAGCACCTTAACATCCCCGATAATTTCGCATTTATTTTACGTTCGGGAGGAGGCAACCTCACCTACAGTGAATTTAAAGTCTCCTTTGCCGTAGCAATAGGCAATGTGAAATATATTGCAATCATTGCTCACAACAAATGCGGCATGGTTAACCTGGTTTCCAAAAAAGCACAATTTATCGATGGACTCGTTGAGAAAGCAGGTTGGAGCAGAGAAAAGGCCGAAGAACATTTCAAGCACTACTCTCCCATGTTCGAGATTGGCAACGAAATAGACTTTGTTTTAAGTGAAGCCAAACGCCTCCGAACTGTATATCCTCAAATCACGGTAGTGCCAATGTACTACAAGGTTGAAGACAACCATTTATACTTAATTACAGAATGATATCCGGGAATTTTTCCGGATTTTTTTTTGCCTCAATTCAGCCTTAAATGGATCAATTGGTGCTCATTAGGTAACAAAGTGTGCACTTTCCGGGACAAAGTGCTTTGACATAAAGAATGTTTGACTAAATTTGCCACCCGATGACTTATTGATCTAACAGATTTGCTTAAAAGCAAAACAAACTAATACCGCTGTAATATGAGTTTAAGAATTATTGTATTAGCAAAACAGGTGCCGGATACCCGAAATGTGGGTAAAGATGCAATGAAAGCCGACGGTACAGTAAACCGTGCCGCTCTTCCTGCCATTTTTAATCCGGAAGATCTGAATGCGCTGGAGCAAGCCTTGCGCTTGAAAGATGCCTATCCCGGCACCACCATTACACTCCTCACCATGGGACCCGGACGAGCTGCCGAGATTATCCGTGAAGGATTGTACCGCGGAGCCGATGGTGGCTATTTGTTGACCGACCGTGCATTTGCCGGAGCCGACACATTGGCTACCTCTTATGCCCTTTCCATGGCTGTCCGGAAAATCAATGAATACGATCTGATACTTTGTGGTCGCCAGGCTATAGATGGCGACACCGCCCAGGTTGGTCCTCAAGTGGCCGAAAAGCTTGGATTAAGTCAGATTACCTACGCTGAAGAAATACAAAAAGTAGAAAACGGTAAAGTAACCGTAAAAAGACGACTGGAACGAGGCGTAGAAATTGTGGAAGGCCAGCTTCCGATCGTTATTACCGTAAACGGAACTGCACCCGATTGCCGTCCGCGTAACGCCAAGTTTTTGCAGAAATATAAACATGCTAAAACTGTTACGGAAAAACAGGAATTGAACGACGATTATACAGGATTATTTGATATGCGCCCCTATCTGAATCTTACAGAATGGAGCGTAGCCGACGTAAAGGCCGATGTTAAAGCCTGTGGATTATCCGGATCACCCACTAAAGTTAAGAAAATTGAAAATGTGGTTTTCCAGGCTAAAGAAAGCAAAACCTTAAGTCCGTCGGATACAGAGATTGAAGAACTGATGATCGAACTAATAGCAAACCATACCATCGGTTGATGCTTCACTTTTAAATGTAAAAAAGATGAATAATTTATTTGTATATTGCGAAATTGAAGACGGCATTGTGGCAGACGTAAGTCTGGAACTACTTACCAAAGGCCGCTCGCTTGCAACCCGTCTGGGTTGTCGTCTGGAGGCAATTGCCGCCGGAACAAAACTTGATGGTATCGGTGCACAGGTATTTCCTTACGGAGTAGACGTACTTCATGTTTTTGATGATCCGCGCCTGTTTCCTTACACATCGCTTCCTCACACCTCCATCCTGGTAAATCTATTTACTGAAGAAAAACCGCAAATTGCCCTGATGGGTGCAACCAGCATTGGTCGCGACCTGGGACCTCGTGTTTCTTCGGCCCTTACCAGCGGACTTACAGCCGACTGTACATCACTCGAAATCGGCGATCACGAAGAAAAAAAAGAAAATAAAGTATATAAAGACCTTCTCTACCAAATCCGTCCGGCTTTCGGGGGAAATATCGTAGCATGGATTATCAATCCTGAATGTCGTCCCCAAATGGCAACAGTACGTGAAGGTGTAATGAAAAAAGAAATTCTGAATCCTTCCTATAAAGGCGAAACCATCAAGCACGATGTAAACAAGTATGTAAACGACACAGACTTTGTTGTTAACGTGATTGAGCGTCACATGGAAAAAAGCAAAACAAACATCAAAGGATCTCCCATTATTATTGCCGGTGGCTATGGTGTTGGTTCCAAAGAGAATTTTGAACTGCTTCATAAACTTGCAGCCGTTCTGGGTGGCGAAGTTGGAGCTTCTCGCGCCGCAGTCGATGCCGGATTTACCGACCACGACAGACAAATCGGACAGACTGGAGTAACTGTACGTCCTAAACTTTACATTGCCTGTGGTATCTCCGGTCAGATTCAGCACATAGCAGGTATGCAGGAAAGCGCCATGATCATTTCTATCAATAATGATCCCAACGCTCCTATCAATACCATTGCCGACTATGTAATAAACGGTACAATAGAGGAAGTAATTCCCAAGATGATTAAGTATTATAAGAAGAATTCAAAGTAAACTAGAGTATGGCTAATTTCTATTTAGATAATCCCAGCATGAAGCACCACTTGCATCATCCGCTTATGAAGCGGATTGTGGAGCTTAAGGAACGCAATTACAGAGATAAAGATACTTGCGACTATGCTCCTATCGATTTCGAAGATGCAATGGACAGCTACGAAAAAGTACTGGAGATTGTTGGCGAAATATGCGGAGACATTATTGCCCCCAATGCAGAAAGCGTAGACCACGAAGGCCCTTCTGTAAAAGATGGTCGTGTAACCTATGCCGCAGGAACAAAGCAAAACCTGGACGCCGTAGTTAAAGCCGGACTAATGGGTGTGGCAATGCCACGTCGTTACAACGGATTGAATTTCCCTATCGTGCCCTATATCATGGCTGCCGACTTAGTTTCGCGAGCTGATGCCGGATTCGAAAATCTTTGGGGACTACAAGATTGTGCCGAAACCTTATATGAGTTCGGAAACGAGGAGCAACGACAGAAGTATATTCCACGTATCTGCGCTGGCGAAACCATGTCGATGGACTTAACTGAACCCGATGCCGGATCAGACCTTCAATCGGTAATGCTAAAGGCAACCTACAGCGAAAAAGACGGATGCTGGTATCTGAACGGTGTTAAACGTTTTATCACTAACGGCGATTCAGACATCCACCTTGTGCTTGCACGAAGCGAAGACGGAACAAAAGACGGTCGTGGTTTATCGATGTTCATTTACGACAAGAAAAACGGAGGTGTTGATGTTCGTCGTATCGAAAACAAGATGGGTATTAAAGGCTCTCCAACTTGCGAACTTGTTTACAAGAACGCGAAGGCCGAACTTTGTGGAGATCGCAAATTAGGTCTTATCAAATACGTAATGGCTTTGATGAACGGTGCTCGTCTGGGCATTATGGCACAAGCTGTTGGTATCAGTGAAGCAGCATACCGTGAAGGACTTGCTTATGCAAAAGATCGCAAGCAATTTGGCAAGGCAATTATTGAGTTCCCCGCAGTATATGAAATGATTGCCCTTATGCGTGCCAAAGCAGACGCCTCGCGCTCTATGCTCTACGAAACAGCCCGTTTTGTAGATATGTACAAAGCGATGGAAGATGTTGCCAAAGAACGCAAATTAACTCCCGAAGAAAGAACTGAATATAAGTATTATAGCAAACTGGCAGATGCATTCACCCCTATGGGAAAAGGTATGACTACCGAATACGCCAACCAGAATGCCTACGATGCAATTCAAATACACGGTGGTTCCGGGTTTATGAAAGATTATGCCTGCGAGCGTATCTATCGTGATGCACGTATCACCAATATCTACGAGGGAACAACCCAATTACAGGTAGTTGCAGCCATTCGCCACGTAACCACAGGTACTTACCTGAGTCGTATACGCGAATACGAAGCAATTAACTACAAACCAGAGTTGGGCGACCTGAAGAAGAAGCTCATGGCTATGACAGAAACCTACGAAAAGCTTGTAGCTATGGTTCTTGATACAAAAGACAACGAATATCTTGACTTTCAGGCTCGTCGTTTGGTTGAAGCCGGTGCTCATTGCGTTATGGGCTACTTATTACTTCAGGATGCAAACGTTGACGAAACCTATCGTCGTTCAGCTGAAGTCTATATCAATTACGGACAAGCAGAAGTAAATAAAATAAACGGTTACATCAGCAGTTTCGATATGGAAGATCTGGGATACTATAAACAATAGTATTACATCCTATACAAAAGGCTGCTTCCAAATACATGGGGAGCAGCCTTTTTTTATTTACATAATTTCGCTGTAACAAATACAAAAAAAGAGGATATCTATATGGATACCCTCTTTAGTTTTGTCTATATTATTTTTATAAGATCAAATCAAGAACTTTCTTTATCAGAAAGTGCAAGCTATCAGATTAAAATAATTAATAAGACCGTCTAGGAGCTGATTCCTTAGGAGTAGCTTCCTTCAATACCATCTGACGGCCCTGATATTCTGCGCCATTCAGTTCGTTGATAGCGTTTTTCGCTTCCTGATCATTAGGCATTTCAACGAATGCAAAACCTTTTGATCTTCTAGTGTCACGGTCAATGATCAATTTAACTGAATCAACTGTACCGTAGTCTTCCATAACTTCCTTCAAATCCGATTCCTTAACTGAATAGCTAAGATTGCCAATGTAAATGTTCATAAAAATACAATAAAATAATTTAATAAATTAAAACAATTCAGTTAGGAAAAAGATAAATTTCATCAATCAAATACTCAATTTGGTAAAAGAGCGACCTGTAATAAAACAATCTATGCTATCTGTTGTTTGATGATGCAAAAAACCGAAATTATTTTTGATAATCAACTATGTTTTGCCATTTATTTTTCATAAAAAAGCATTTTATTTTCAAAAACTCCAATATTTAACAAATCGGGCTCCAATTTCACATAAAATATGGTTATTCTTCAATCTTTGCATTGGTTACACGTTCAAGCAAAAAGCGGTTTTTGTTCCAATGAAACGGCTTATAACCCGTATTCTTTTTAATCGTATTATTTCGGAATATCAGACCATCCACCGATTTGGCATAAAGTATAGGAGCATCGAATGTATCAAATTCATTGTCTTCAATTACAATGCCGCTATGGAAATACTTTTGCTGCCCTTTCAGGTTCGGGATCTCCGGATAAATTGAAATCACTCCATTGGTAAACTGGAACATATTAGTCAGCGCATTCACAAATTTATTCCTCCTTATAACAACATCTTTGCATGCACCAGTCTCATACCATCCGTTACAATCTCCGCAAAGTAAAATGGCTGTACCCGAAGTATGGTCAAACAAGTTATCCTCCACTACAGTTTTTCTGGGTGTGCTAAATAAAGCCCCGCGAGCACGGTTATTACGAACCGTATTCCCTGAGAAGTTCACCTCGGGAGTCCAGGTAAGATTCTCAATGCCAAAACCACTTTTCTCATTTATATCCGGGTGGATCGGCTCTTCAAATCTGATGTAAAATTCGCGGGCCCCATGAATCTGGTTTTTATCATACGGACGAATCTCTGCGATACGGTTAGTACCGTCAAGCAGTTCCATAGTCTCGGAACGTACAAACTGCACTTCATCGGCTGTTCTGCCCCACTCAAAACCCCAAGACTGATCATGCATATATCTTGCTATTACCGTTTTTTCATCTACCCGGCTTATTACTTTTAAATAAGTACCATGAATATTAATCGCGTCATCCATCATACCCTCATATAGACCATTCTTAGATATAATTGCACCTTTACAGCCCGAAAAGTGGGTTGCATCAGCCTGCGTAGTAAAATATCGCGGATCATTTGGTCCTTTAAGGCAAACATTAAACCGATCCAGTGTAATATTCTCACAAAGCTGAGCCAACAATCCCATTCCTTCAGCATAATGCACGGTAACATTCTCTAAAACAGAATTCACGTTATGAGAAAAGAAAATACCAGGGGTAGGACGAAACCACGTACGCATGGCAATCACCGTTCCATGAATTAATTTAGCATTCTTCCAGTTTGGGGCATGCAGTAACCGGGGCGATACCTCTACAACGCCTTTTGTTGGACAGCTGATATCACTCGTATTATATACAAGACGCTTTGTAGCCTCTTCGAAGGCAATACCGGCAGCAGGCTTAGCAGTCCAACCCTCACCATAAGTTTCAAAAACAGAATCTTTGCTAATGCGATAATTCACCCAGGGAGCCACCTTAAAGGTGATTCCTTTCTCTGGACTATTTTCAACAACCTGTATCTGGGCAATATGGGGATTAGCAAAATCAATGCTGAAATTCTTCAACGTGCAATTTTCGGAGCGTAAAAGGGATAATGGGATCATTCTTCCATGGAAAATAAATTCCGATCCCTGTCCGTCGATGGTAAGATTTTTAAAATCTTCAATCGCTAATCCTACTTTTTTAGGATTAGTCTGATCGTGATTTGAAATGTAATATTCACGAACAGCCGATCCCGATTCAAAAAAATGATATTGTCCGCGAGGAAACTTCAGCACCACATTCGTTCCGTCCTTATAATCTCGTTTAATTTTATCCAGAGCCTTGGCTAAAACAGGAGAAGCATTCTTCTTACTGTCAGCTTTCAATCCGAAACTCGTTATGCTGTAAACACGCTCCTGAGCAACCAATTCGTTGGTAAGAACAAAAAAGAGCAAACCCGCAATAAATAATAGCGTTTTATTCATGATAAATATTAAAATTATTTGTGTTTATCACCCATCTTAGTGATTTATTGCACAAATATATAAAACCTATTTATCTTCTGCTAATATAATATCAATTTCACATCTGCTGCTTTTTAATAAAATCGATTCCTGCATCTAATATTTC
>JAEAMF010000222.1_pt1 | contig 92113 bp, 93 predicted proteins | sample 8958721 | NCBI WGS metagenome assembly JAEAMF01 (sample SAMN16933255, study PRJNA681124) | bioreactor sludge metagenome | isolation source: anaerobic bioreactor treating anionic surfactant - SDBS | place: India: Bengaluru | collected 2019-02-28
GGCGAAGGTCATGAAGACGTTGGAGATGGTCAGCAGGGCGACGGTGGCCATGGCGCATATACCTCTTCAGCGGGCGCTTTGCGGGGGGTGATCCAGGTCCCGGCGGAGGCCGGGGCTCGCGCGAAAGGCTCGTAAAAGCGGCTATGATACGCCTCGGGGCCCGGCCCGTCAACGCGGCCGGCCTTGACTTGCCGCCGGGCCGACATTACCATCGACCCGGATTCCCGGTCAGGAGGCGCAGAATGAAGAACCGCAGGATGGTCCGGCCCATGGCGGCCTGGGCGGGTTTGGCCCTGGTCATTTCCCTGGCGGGCTGCGCCTCGGCGCCCCCGGCCAAAAAGACGGCCGGGCCCGCGGTCGTCCCGGCGCCGTCGAGCCTGAAGGCGCTGCCGGGGACCTTCACGCCCGGCCCCGGGACGAAGGTCATCGTCCCCGAAGGCCGCCCCGAGGCCCTGCCCATCGCCGCGTTCGTAAAGGACCTGATCGAGCGGCCGACGGGCCTCGGCCTCGCTATCGAGACCGCCGCCGCCGCGCCCGCCGGGGCCATCCTCCTCCGGCTCGACGGCCTTCAGGACGAGCTGGGCGGCGAAGGCTACACCCTCGAGGTCCGGCCCGAAGGCGTCGAGATCCGGGCCGCCGCCCCGGCCGGTCTATTCTACGGCGCCCAGACCCTGCGCCAGCTCCTGCCGGCGGGCGTCGAGGGCCCCGCCGCGGCCGGCTCCCCGGCCCCGGGCCCGGCGCTTCAGGTGCCCTGCGTGTCGATCGAGGACCAGCCGCGCTTTACCTGGCGCGGCGCCATGCTCGACTGCGCCCGCCACTTCTTCCCCAAGGAGTTCGTGCTGCGCTGGATCGACATCATGGCCGCGCACAAGCTCAACACTTTCCACTGGCACCTGACCGACGACCAGGGCTGGCGCGTCGAGATCAAGAAGTACCCCAAGCTGACCGAGGTCGGGGCCTGGCGCGTCGACCGGGAGGACAAGCATTGGAACGCCCGCGAGCCCCAGCAGCCGGGCGAGGCCGCGACCTACGGCGGTTTTTACACCCAGGACGACATCCGCGAGGTCGTCGCCTACGCCGCCGCGCGCTTCGTCACCGTCGTCCCCGAGATCGAGATGCCCGGCCACGCCATGGCGGCCCTGGCCGCCTACCCCGAGCTCTCCTGCACCGGAGGGCCGTTCACGGTCAAGCCGGGCGGGTATTGGCCCATCACCGACGTTTTCTGTCCCGGCAACGACAAGACCCTCGCCTTCCTGACGGACGTGCTGGCCGAGGTGTGCGGCCTCTTCCCCGGCCCCTTCGTCCACATCGGCGGCGACGAGGTCGACAAGGCGGAATGGAAGCGCTGCCCGAAATGCCAGGCGCGCATCAAGGCCGAAGGGCTCAAAGACGAGCCGGAGCTCCAAAGCGACTTCACCCGGCGCATCGAGAAGGTCCTCGAAAGCCTGGGCAAGCGCCTGGTCGGCTGGGACGAGATCCTCGAGGGCGGCATCGCCCCCCGGGCCACGGTCATGTCCTGGCGCGGCGTCGAGGGCGGCATCGCCGCGGCCAAGGCCGGCCACGACGTCGTCATGTCGCCCACATCCCACTGCTATATCGATTATTATCAAGGCGATCCGGCGGCCGAACCGCCGGGGATCGGCGGCTATGTGCCCCTCTCCAAGGTCTATGCGTTCGAGCCGGTCCCGGAGGTCCTGACCGAAGCGGAGGCCGGCCACATCCTGGGCGGCCAGGTCAACCTCTGGACCGAGTTCGTCGCCGACGGCCGCCACGCCGAGTACATGCTCCTGCCCCGGCTGGCGGCCTTGGCCGAGGTGGTCTGGTCGCCCAAGGAGCGGCGGGACTGGCCCGACTTCGCGGCCCGCGTCAGCGGCCTTCTCCCCCGCTACGAAAAGGCCGGACTGAACTACGCCCGGAGCGCCTATCTGGTGGCCATCGAAACGACGTCCGCGAAAGAGGGCACGCGGGCCGAGCTGGCCCTCGGGACGGAGATCCCGGGCCTGGCGATACGCTACACGACGGATGGAACCGACCCCGGGCCCGCTTCGAAACTCTATAAGAAACCCCTCGTCCTCAAGAGAACGACCCGGGTCCGGGCGGCGGCCTTCTCCGGCGCCGAGCGGATGAGCCCGGCCATCGCGTCGGAGGACTTCCTGGCTCATGCGGCGTTGGGCCGCAAGCCGGTCCTGGCCTTCCCCTTCAGCCCTCGCTACACGGCCGGCGGCGAGGCCGGTCTCGTGGACGGCCTCCGCGGCTCCCTCGACGCCGGCGACGGCCGCTGGCAGGGCTTCGAAGGCGCGGACCTCGACGCCGTCGTCGACCTGGGCGGGGCGAAGGACGTCCGCAGGGTCGCGATGAGGGCCCTGCAGAACATCGGCTCGTGGATCTTCCTGCCGGCCTCGGTCGAGTTCGCCGTCTCGAAGGACGGGACGACGTACGAGGTCGTCGGCCAGCCTGCCAACGATGTCCCGACGCGCCAGGGAGAGGCCCTGATCAAGGAGTTCGAGGCCCGTTTCGCCGACCGGCCCGTCCGCTATGTCCGGGTCCGGGCCAAGTCGATCGGCGTCGTGCCCGACTGGCACTTCGGGGCGGGCGGCAAGGCCTGGCTCTTCGCCGACGAGATCGTCGTCGAGTAGACGACCTCCTGGCCCGGGCGCATCCCGAGCTCGATCATCCCCTGCCGCGGCAGGGCCGCCGCCGGGTCGGCGCCCGAGACGCGGGCCTCACGCCCGCCGAACGGGTCGGCCAGCCGCAGCCGGCCGCCGGCCTTCGACCGGACCCGGAGCTCGACCACCCGGCCTTCCTTCCATGAGGCATCGAGCTCGAAGCCGCCCCGGGCGCAGAGCCCCTTGAAACGGCCGTCGGCCCAGGCGGTCGGCAGAGCCGGCAGGACCTGGATGAAGCCCCGGTGGGACTGGATGAGCATCTCCGCGATGCCGGCGGCGCCGCCGAAGTTGCCGTCGATCTGGAAGGGCGGGTGGGTGTCGAAGAGGTTCTTCAGCGTGGATCTGCGCAAGAGCGTCAACAGGTTCCGGTAGGCCGTTTCTCCCTCGAGGAGCCGGGCGTAGAAGCTGACGATCCAGGCCCGGCTCCAGCCAGTCTGACCGCCGCCATGCTCCAGCCGCCGGGCGATCGTCCTTTTGGCCGCCTCGAAGAGCTCCGGCGTCTCCGGCGTGATCTCGGCCAGCGGGAACAGGGCCAGCATGTGGGACATGTGGCGGTGGCCCGGCTCGGCCTCGTCGTAGTCCTTGATCCACTCCTGGAGGTTCCCGAACTTGCCGATCTGCAGGGGCGGCAGCCGCTCGTCGAGCTCTTTCAGGCGGGCGGCGAAGTCGGCGTCGAGGCCCAGGATGCCGGCGGCCCGGATGCAGTTCTGGAACAGGGCCCGGGCGATCTCGACGTCGACGGTCGCGGCATAGGTCAGGGACTCGGCCTTCTTCGTCTTCGGATCGAGGTAGGCGTTCTCGGGCGAATGGGCGGGCGCCGTGACCAGCCAGCCCTCGGGCGACGGGACGAGGAAGTCGGCCACGAACTCGGCCGAGCCCTTCATGACCGGATAGGCGACGTTGCGGAGAAAGGCCGTGTCGCCGGTGAACTCATAGTGGTCCCAGAGCGGGAAGGTCAGCCATGGCCCGGCCATGGGCGAGACGCCCCAGACGCCGTCGGCGACGCCGGTCCGGCCGAAGGGGTCGGTCAGGTGATGGAGGGTCCAGCCGCGGGTGCCGTAGGTCTTGCGGGCGGTCACAGTGCCGGGCACCGTCAGGCGGCCGACGAAGTCGGCCAGCGGGGCGACGCAGTCGGACAGGTTGGCCACTTCGGCCGGCCAGTAGTTCATCTGCAGGTTGATGTTGGTGTGGAAGTCGGAGTTCCAGGCCGCCTCGAAGTCCTGATTCCAAATGCCCTGGAGGTTGGCCGGCAGGACGGCGGGCCGCCGCGACGAGCCCATGAGCAGGTAGCGGCCGTACTGGAAATAAAGCGCGGCCAGCGCCGCGTCCTCGCCACCGGCCTTGACCCGGGCCAAGCGCTCGTCGGTCGGGAGTACGGCCGTCTGGGGAGAGCCGCCGAGGTCGAGGGCGACGCGATCGAAGGACCCGCGATGTTCGGCGACGTGACGGGTCCGAAGCTCTTTGTAAGAACGGCGGGCGGCCATGGCCAGGGTCGCGGCTGACTTGGCGGCCGGGTCGAGGCCGGGATCACAGGCCAGCCGGGAGGGGTCATAGTCCGTGGCCGCGGCCAGAAGGACGACCAGGCTGCGGGCCCCCTCGACGCGAAGCGCGTCGCCCTCGGCCGATACCCGGCCCCCTTTCGCGGCCGCGGAGAGGGCGGCCGCAAACCGCATGTGGGCGCCGCCGGGCCCGCTCAAGGGATCGGGCGGGTCCACGATCTGCCCGGCGAGCAGGAGCCCGTTCTTGCCGATGGCCATGGTGACGGCGTCCCGGGCCCGGGTCAGCCGAACGGTCCCGGTGAGCTCGCCGCCCTTGGCGGCTTCGTACCGGACGACCAGGACGTCGTCGACCGCCGAGGCGAAGATCTCCCGCCGGACGGCGACGGCGGCGGGCGTCTCGCAGACGACCGAGGCGACGCCGTCGCGGATGTCGAGCGACCGTTCGTAACCGGCGCCGGCCCGGACGTCCTCGAGCTCGACCAGGAGGTCGCCCAGCGGCTGGTAGGAGCGGATGCGCGGCGGCGTTCCGAGCAGGTGCTTCCCGGCCAGGGCCGAGGCCTCGGCGTAACGGCCCTCGAACAGGGCCCGGCGAATGAGGGGCAGGTTCTCGAGGGCCCCGGGATTGTTGTTGTCGACGGGGCTCCCCGCCCAGACCGTCTCTTCGTTGAGCCGGAGCATTTCGCGCCCCGGCTCGCCGTAGACCATGGCCCCCAGCCGGCCGTTGCCGACAGGCAGGGCCTCGTTCCAATCGGCGGCCGGCTGCCGGTACCAGAGCCGGGCCGGTGACGGAGAAGCCCCGGACGGAGCGCGGCGCCCGGGGGCGCAGGCGGTCAGGGCCACAAGGGCGGCGAGGGCCAAGGCCGGGGAGATCCTGCGAACCGTCCGCCTCCACGACGGCGTCGCACCGGGCTTTCCGGGGCGCCGCCGCGGCGGAGCCGGGCCAACGTCGGAGAGAGGGATCATGCGGCCCTTATAACGCGGGGTTTGACGGCTGTCAATCCGGCGGGCCCGGGACGGCCCTCAATCGAGACGCTTCTTGAACCGGGCGATGCTCAAGCCCAGGATGACCGTGCCGAGGACGGCCAGCGAGGCGACCTGGTCCCAGATCTCCGGCCAGCCCGCGCCGCGGAGCATGAGGCCGCGGATCATGGTGAAGAAGTAGCGCGTCGGGACGACGTGGGACACGGCCTGGAAGAACGGCGGCGTGTTCTCGAGGGGGAAGACGAAGCCGCCGAGCAGGATCATGGGCATGATGAAGAAGACGGTCGTGAACATGGACTGCTGCTGGGTCCGCGACAGGGTCGAGATGAACAACCCGAAGCCCAGGGTGTTGAGCATGAAGACCACGCAGGCGAGGAAGAGCAGCGGGAGGCTGCCCCGGACGGGGACGACGAACCAGAACCTGGCCACGGCCGTGACGAAGGCCGCCTCGACCAGGCCGATGAGGACGAACGGCAGGAGCTTGCCGACGATGAGCTCGAAGGGCCGGATGGGCGTGACGATCAGCTGCTCCATCGTCCCGGCTTCCTTCTCCCGGACGATGCCCATGGAGGCCAGCGAGATGGTCATGATCATCAGGATCAGGCCGAGGACGCCGGGGATCATGAAGTTCCGGCTTTTCAGCTCGGGGTTGTACCAGACCCGGACCCGGGCGTCGACGAGGACGGGCCGGAGGCCGCCGCCCCGGGCCCTCTCGAACCGCTCCAGGACGAGGCCCTGGGCGTAGCGGCTGGCGATCATGGAGGCGTAGTTGACCCCGATCGTGGCCGTCTGGCTCTCGGCCCCGTCGACGACGATCAGGACCCGGACCGGCCGCCCGCCGGCCAGGTCGTCGCCGAAGCCGCGGGGCACGACGAAGGCCATGGCGGCCCGGCCGTTGTCGAGGGGCCGGTCGATCTCGTCCAGCCGCTCGACGCGGGCCCGGACCGAGAAATAGCCCGAGTTGAGGAACTTGTCGACGAACTCGCGGCTGGCGGCCGAGCGGTCCTGATCGCAGACGACGGCCGGGATGTCGCGGACGTCGAGGTTGGCGGCGTAGCCCAGGAGCAGGAGCTGGAGGATGGGCGAAATGAACAGCACCGGGAAGAGGCGGCGGTCGCGCCGGAGCTGGAGGAACTCCTTGCGGACGATGGACAGGATGGTCCTCATGCCCCGGCCCTCCTCCGGCGCGAACGCTCCTCCTTGTCCCCCCGGCCCAGCCGGTAGGCGCTCAAGCCGAGTGAGGCCACGGCGAAGACGGCCAGCAGAAGGAGCTGGTCCCAGACCGCGGGCCAGCCGGCGCCCTTGAGGATGATGGCCCGGAGCGCGGCCAGGAAGTAGCGGCCCGGGATGGCGTAGGTGATGACCTGGACGGCCGCGGGCATGTTCCGGATGGGGAAGACGAAGCCCGACAGGATGAAGGTCGGCAGCATGGTCGTCAGGACGGCCAGGAGGAAAGCCACGGTCTGGGTCCGGGTCATCGAGGAGATGAGCAGGCCCTGGCCGAGCGCCCCGCTGACGAACAGGAGCATGGCCAGCAGGAGCAGCGGGTAGCTGCCCCGGATGCCGACGCCGAAAATGACCCCGCCCAGCAGCAGGACCAGGTGGGCCGCGACCAGGGACATGAGCGCGTACGGGATCATCTTGCCGATGATGAGCTCCCCCGGCCGCAGCGACGAGACCCGGATCTGGTCCATGGTGCCGCGCTCCTTCTCCCGGACGATGGAAAAGGCCGTCGAGACCGTGACGATGACCATTAGGATGAAGGCCATCAGGCCCGGGATGAGGAAGTTGGCCGAGCGGAGCTCCGGGTTGTACCAGACCCGGACCTCGGTCGAGAGCGGCAGGCGGAGGCGCCCGGCGCCGCGCCGCTCCAGGGCTTCGAGCGTGATCCGCTGCGAGTATCCCTGGAGGATGGCCCCGACGTAACCGGCCGCGGTGCTGCCGCTCATGGCGTTCGAGCCGTCGACCAGGACCTGGACCGCGGGACTGCGGCCGGCCAGGAGGTCGGCGGCGAAGCGGGGCGGGATGACCAGGGCGGCCCGGACGTCCTCCCGGGCCATGAGCGGGTCGACGGCGGCCGCCGCCGGCAGCTCGGCCTTGAGGTCGAAATATTCGGTGGTGCGGAACTTGTCGACGAGGTCGCGGCTGGCCCGGCTGCCGTCCTGGTCGACGACCGCCAGGGGGATGTGCTTGACGTCGAAGTTGAGGGCGAAGCCGAACATGAGGAGCATGAAGGCCGGCAGGAGGATCATGAAGGCCAACGACAGGACGTCCCGGCGGATCTGGCGAACCTCCTTTTTGACGACCGCCCGGAGCCCGGCGAGCGAGAGGGGCGTCATGCCCGGCCCGCCCCCGCCCCCGGCCCGCCGGCCGAGCGCGTTTCGATCTCGTGGATGAAGACATCCTCCAGGGAGGGCATGATGCGGTCGATGCGCCGGACCGCGATCCCGGCCGCGCCGAGCCGCTCCCGGACGAGCCGTTCGCCCTCCGCTTCGTCCTCGACGCCGACGTGGAGGGAGATGCCGAAGATCGAGGTATCGACGACCCAGGGCTCTTTTTGCAGCACCTCCAGGGCCTCGACGGGACGGTCGGCCGCCACCTCGAGGATGGGGTGGCGGATGACGGTCGCCTTGAGCTCCCGGGGGCTGCCGGCGGCCACGATGCGCCCGGCATGGATGAGCCGGATATCGTTGCAGTACTCCGCCTCGTCCATGTAGTGGGTGGTCACGAACACGGTCATGCCGCCCTCGGACAGCTTGTTGATGAGCTCCCAGAAGCGCCGCCGCGAGGACGGATCGACGCCGCCGGTGGGCTCGTCGAGGAAGACGATCCCGGGCTCGTGGAGGACGGCACAGCCGAGGGCCAGGCGCTGCTTCCAGCCGACCGATAGCGTCCGGGTCAAGCTGCGCTCCCGGCCCCGGAGGCCGGCCATCTCCAGCACCCAGGGCAGCCGCGCTTCGACGGCCTTGCGGGCCAGGCCGTAGGCCCCGCCGAAGAAGCGGATGTTCTCGGCCACGGTCAGGTCCTCGTAGAGCGAGAACCTCTGGGACATGTATCCGATGGCCCGCTTGACCCGCTCGGGCTCGCGGCGGACGTCGAAGCCGCCGACCGTGGCCGTGCCCGAGGTCGGCTCCAGCAGGCCGCAGAGCATGCGGATGGTCGTCGACTTGCCGGCCCCGTTGGCGCCGAGGAAGCCGAAGATCCGGCCGCGGGCGACATCGAACGAGACCGCGTCGACGGCCGTGAAGTCGCCGAACCTCCGGGTCAGCGACCGGACCTCGATGGCGTTCCCGTCGGCGGTCATGGCCACGTCCCCTCTTTCCTCACGCTTCTCCGGGCCCCGCGGATCAGTTCCCCAGCGCCTTTTCGAGCCGGGCCTGGGCCAGGACCAGATCGATGGCCGCCTGGACCTTGGCCGTTTTGGCCTGGAGCTGGAAGACCTCGGCGTCCAGGACGTCGGCGTTGAGGGCCACGCCCTGGCGGAAACGGTCCCGGACCAGGCGCAGGTTCTCGTCGGCCTGGCCGACGGCCGAGGCGGCCACCTCGATCTTGCGGCGGGCCTGGGCCAGGGCCAGGCGGCTCTGGGTGACCTCGAGCACGGCCTGGTCCTCGAGCAGCCGGCGGGCGTCGCGGGCCTGGGCCAGCTGGGCCCGGGCCTGCTCGGCCTGGTCACGCGTCTGCCCCCAGTTCCAGACGTCGAACGACACGGACAGGCCGACGTCCCAGGTGCCCTTGAACTTGTCCAGCGCCGGCAGATAGCGCGAGTTCGGGCGCAGGTAATAGTAGTTGCCGGCCAGCGAGACCTGGGGATACCAGCCGGCCTTGGCGGCCTTCAGGCCGGCTTCGGAAGCCAGGACGCGGAACTCGGCCGCCTTGAGCTCGGGCCGGCCGGCCAGGGCGGTGTCGAGCAGGGCCCGGGCGGCCGCGGGACCGGCCTCCTCGTCGGCCGGCGCCGGAACGCGCGAAGCCTGGCTCTCGGCCGACGTGGCCAGATCGATCTCCGTGTCGACCGGCAGGCCGACGAGGTTCAGGAGCGAGGTCCGGGCCACCTCGACGGCGTTGCGGGCGTCAATGGCCATGAGCTCGGCGCTGGAAAGCTGAAGCTCGGCCCGCAGCACCTCGTTCTTCACCAGCAGGCCCTGGTCGTAAAAGGCCCGGACGTCCTTGAGATGCTCCCGGACCTGGCCGACGGTCTCGGCCACGACGGCCTCGTAGTCGCGGGCCCGGGCCAGGCCCCAGTAGGCGCTCTTGACGGCGAAGGCGAGCTCGGAGCGGTCCTTGGCCAGATCGAGGCCGGCCGACTTCTCGAGCATCCGGGCCGAGGCGGCGCCGGCTTCGAGGCGGAAGCCCGTGAAGACCGGTTGCTGGACCGAAAGCCGCAGGTTCCAGTTGTTGAAGTAGCTCTGCGACACCACGATGGGCGTGGGGGATATGGGCAGCGTCACCTGGAAGGGCGGCACCTCGCTCAGCCGCGCGTAGCCCGCGCCCAGCCGGAACGAGGGCAGCCGCGCCGCGGCGACCTCGCGGGCCCGGGCCGCCGACGACTCGGCCCTCATCCGCGAGGCGTGGAGCGCCGGGCTGGCTTCCAGGGCGGCGGCGACGGCCTCGTCGAGGGTCAGCGCCCGCGTCTGGGCCGAAGCACCGAGGGGAACGAGAAGGGCCGCGGTGAGGGCCGCGGCCAGGGCAATGATCTTCCGGGTCATGATCGGCCTCCGGGGCCCGGCGCCGCGACGGGCGGGCCCTCTGCGGTGATGGGGGGAACGGCGGCCCCCGCGGGGGTCCGTCCTTCCTGGGTCACGGAAATGAAGACGTTCTCGAGCGACGGCGCGAGGACCCGGCGCTGCAGGATGGGCAGGCCGGCCGCGGCGAAAGCGGCCTCGACGAGCGGCAGCCCGCGGCCCGGGTCGTCCACGACGGCGTTCAGGCGATCGCCGAAAAGCTGGACCTCGGTGACGCCCGGGACGCCCTTCAGGACGGCGAAGCCCCGCCGGATCTCCGGGCCGACGATCTCGACCACCGCGCCGCGCATGAGCCGCTTCAGGCCCTGCGGCGTGTCGGCGGCCAGCAGCCGGCCGCCGGCCAGCAGGCCGACCCGGGTGCAGCGCTCGGCTTCGTCCATGTAGGGCGTGGTCATGACGATGGTGATGCCCGAGCGCAGGAGGCTCGAGAGGATCTTCCAGAAATCGCGGCGCGAGACGGCGTCGACGCCGGTCGTCGGTTCGTCGAGGAAGATGATGCGGGGCGTGTGGATGAGGGCGCAGGCCAGGGCCAGCTTCTGGCGCATGCCGCCCGAGAGGCGCTCGGCCAGCCGGTCGCGAAAGGGCGTCAGGCGGGTGAAGGCCAGCAGCTCCTCGCGGCGGGGCCGGAAATCGCGGACGAGATGGATCTCGGCGAAGAACTCGATGTTCTCGTCGACGGTCAGGTCGCCGTAGAGGCTGAACTTCTGCGAGAAGTAGCCGATCCGGCTCTTGAGCCGGGCGGCGTCCTTGAACACGTCGTGGCCCAGGACCGCGGCCCGGCCGGAGGTGGGCGGCAGGAGGCCGCAGAGCAGGCGGAGGATCGTCGTCTTGCCGGCGCCGTCGGGACCGACCAGGCCGAACATCTCTCCTTCCCCGACCGCCAGATCGAGGGAGCGGACGGCCTCCACGGCCTCGAAGGACTTCGAAAGGCCGCGCGTTTCGACGGCGAGGGCGGGCATGCCGGACCTCCTGGCTCCCGGTCACTTAGCGAAGCTCGGAAGCGGTCCGGATGAAGGCGTCCGCGGGCAGGCCCGGCTTGAGCAGCCCCTCCGGGTTTCCGATCTCGACCTTGACCCCGAAGACCAGCTTGACCCGGTCTTCCTTGGTCTGGACGTTCTTGGGCGTGAACTCCGCTTCCGGCGAGATGTAGGTGATGCGGCCGGTGAAGGGCCGGTCGGGGAAACTGTCGATCCGGACCTCGGCGGCGCCGCCCAGGCGGACCCGGCCGAGCTCCCTCTCGGTGACGTAGATCATGACGAAGACGCGGTCGAGCTCGGCCACGGTGACGACGGTCGCGCCGGGGGTGACGAGCTCGCCGGCCTCGACGGCCTTGTGGGTGACGATGCCGCCGGACGGAGCCGTGATGGCGGCGTCGGCGATCGTCTTGGCCAGGAGATCGGCCGCGGCCCGGGCCTGGGCCAGGCGGGCCTCGGCGGCCCGGATCTCTTCCGGCCGGGCCAGCCGGCGGACCTTGTTCAGCGTCTCGGCGGCGGCCGTCCGCTGGGCCTCGACGACGACGAGGCGGGCCTCGGCGTCGTCCCGCTGCTTGGGCGTGACGCTGCCGGTGCGGGCCAGCTCGCGCATGCGCTGGGCGTCGTCGGCGGCCACCTTGAGGTTGGCCTCGGCCTGCTTCTGGGCCGCCTCGGCCTGCAGGATGTCCTCCCGGCGCGCGCCCTGGACGAGAAGGGCCAGCTGGGCCTCAGCCAGTTGCACGCCGGCTTCGGCCTGGCGCAGCTGGATGTCGGCCGTGGCGTGGTCGATCGTGGCCAGAACGTCGCCGGCCTTGACCCGGGTCCCTTCCTCGACCGCCAGGGTCAGGACCTGGCCGGCGATCTTGGAGGCCACGTTGACCTCGACGGCTTCGATCGTGCCGGAGGCGGTGATGACGGTCTTGTCCCGTCCGCTCGAGCAGGACAGACCCGCCAGCGCGACCAAGACAACGACGAGGTATCTCGATCTCATGACGCGCCCTCCTTTCGGGGCTCGAACCAGGCCGGGGTGCGGGCCGAGAGGTCGAGCCGCCCCTTGTCGGTCAGGATGCCCTGGAAAAAGACCTTGATGACGGACCCGAGCAGCGCCGCCGGCGAGCGGCCGGTCCGGCGGACCTCCTCGGGGGTGACGAACTGCTGGACCAGGTTCAGGAACATCTGGAGGAGGATGTCCGGGTCGACGTCGGCCCTGATGAAGCCCTCCGAGCGGCCGGACTCCAGGATGATGCCGAAGTTCCGCAGGATCTTGTCCCGCCGGAAGTCGAGGATCTCCTGCCACAGGCCGGGGACGGCCCTCTGGATGTCGCGGATGAGGACCGGGCCGAGGCGGGACATGCGCTCGGCCAGGAAGGCCAGGAGAGCCGTGATCTTCTCGACGAAGCCGAGGGTGCCGTCGTCGACCAGGCTTTCGACGCCGGCCTGCATCTCCGCCATCGTTTCGCGGACGACCACCCGGAGGATCTCGTCCTTGCTCCGGAAGGTCTTGTAAAGCGTGGCCTTGCTGACCCCCAGCTCCCGGGCGATGTCGTCGGCGGTCGTCCGCCGGAACCCCCGCTCGAGAAAGAGGTCCCGGGCGGCGGCCAGGACGCGCCCCCGCAGCGCCGGCTCCTCGCGCCCCGGGTCGCCTGCCCGGCCTAGTCTGCGCCTTGATACTAAAGAAACCCGTTTAGTTTTCACAGTTTTATTATAGGCCGGCCGGGCCGTTTGTCAAGCCCGGTCAGGAACAGGCTCCCGTGTGGCGGCGAAGGTGTCAGGCCTCGATGATGCCGAGGGGCGGGGTCGTCTTCCACTTGCCCCGGGTGAAATCGGGGATGTCGACCGGCCGGCCCTTCATGGCCACGCTCTTGACGCTGGCCCCGACGATGGCGCTCCAGGCCGCCGCGTCGTAGACATCCTGGTCGAGGGGCTCGCCCCGCCGCAGGGATTGGACGAGCCGGTAGTCCTCGATGTAGTCCATGCCGCCGTGGCCCCTCCCCTCGCCCTTGGAAGCGATGGCCTTCCAGAGCGGGTGCTCGAACTCGGCCGCGAACTTCTCGAAATCGTCCCAGGCGTGGGGCTTGTCGGCTTTCCCCTCGATGTAGATCCGGTCGGGCCACTTGTGGGCCAGGCCGCGCGTGCCCTGGACCAGGTTGATGCGGGTGTAGGGCCGCGGCAGGTTGGTGTCGTGGATGAGGATGATGGTCTTGCCCAGCTTGGTCTTGATCAGGCTGGTGTTGACATCGCCCAGGGCGTATCTCTCCTTGGCCTGCGGCGAATCGGCGCCGTACGTGGCCACGGCGTACTCGTGGAGGCCGCGCGCCGGCGAGCTCATCGACACGAGGTACTCGAAGGCGTCGCCGCGGTTGACGTTCATGCACTGGGCCACCGGCCCCAGGCCGTGCGTCGGGTAGAGGTTGCCGTTGAGCTTCTCGGACCAGGCCCGCCGCCACAGCCCCTCGCCCTCGTTGGCGAACTTGACGCCGCGCAGGTCGTGGAGGTAGCCGGCCTCGCCGTGCAGGACCTCGCCCAGCAGGCCCTTGCGGACCAGGTTCAGGGTCATGAGCTCGATCCGGTCGTAGCAGCAGTTCTCCATCATCTGGCAGTGCTTCTTGGCCTTCTCGGCCGCCTCGACCAGGGCCCAACAGTCGTCGATCGACATGGCCGCCGGCACCTCGGTCGCGGCGTGCTTGCCGGTCCGCAGGGCGGCCAGGCAGACCGGGACGTGCCATTCCCACGGCGTCGCGGTCATGACCAGGTCGAGGTCCTCGGTCTCGCACATGCGCTCGAAGTCGCGCTCGCCCCGGGAATATCCCGCGGGCCTGGGCTGGCCGGCCTCGACGACCCACTGCTGGGCCCGCTCGACGTGGGCCGGGCGGATGTCGCAGACGGCCTTGATCTCGACGCCCTCGATGTTCAGGTAGTTCTGGACGTGGGCCGAGCCCATGCCGCCGACGCCGACGAAGCCGACCTTGACGGACGGGAGGGGCGGGGCGGCGAACTGGGTCCTGGCCTCGCCGGACAGCCCGGTCGGCGTCTTGCCTTCGAGCCCCAGGCCGGCCACGGCCGCCCCGATCCCGGCGGCGGCGCCGATCTTGAGGAAATCCCTGCGGCTGGTGTTCTTGGCGTCTTCGCTCATGGTGCCTCCTCCCCGGCGCGGGGTCTTTCAGAATATGCGGACGGCCAGGCCGCCGAGGACCTGGAGCCCGCCGATTTTGACGTTGGCTTCGAGCGGGGTGCCCTCGCCCGTCCGGACGGACTCGCTGGCCGCCGAGGCGAACACCGAGAGCCGGCCGGCGATCTTGACGAACACGGCGGCCAGGAAGCGCGGCGCGGTCTTGGTCCCTCGGTATTCCAGGTCCGCGGTCGTCCAGGTCTCGCGGTAGCGGTGGAAGCCCAGCCCGGCTCCCAAGCGGATCGCGGCCGGCCCCGCTTTGATCTCGTAGAAGGCGACGACCGGGATGGTCGTCCGCCGGAATTCGAGCGGGTAGACCTCGGTCCCGCCGGCCGTAGGCACCGCGACCCCCTGGTCCGAAACGCCGCCGAAGCCCGCGGCGAAGCCCAAGCCGCCCTTGAGCTTGAGCCAGACGTCGGCGGCGAGGACCGTTCCCCCGCCGTAGATATCGCGATAGGCGGAGCCCATGGGGAAAAACCCGCCGGCCCCGGCCGAGACCGAAAGCTCCTGGGCCGATGCCGATGGAGCCGCCGCGAGCATCGAGAGCGCCGCCAGTCCGGCCAGCGCCAGGGCCAACCCTGCGGCTCTCAACGGATCCCCCGGAGAAGGAGCGGCGTGATCCCGCGAAGGGCGGACGCCGGGGCCGCCGCCGGGCTCGCCGGAGGCACGGACCAGGTGTTGTCGCGCGATCGATTGCTCTCCAGGCCGGTCGGTCCGACGGCGGTCAGGGCGTAATAATACTCGCCGCCGGGGATGGCGGTGTTGTCGGCAAAGTGCGTGCCGGTCACCGGCTCGCCGTTGATCTTGACGTACCCGAGATGCGGGAAGCTGGTCCGGTAGACGTTGTAGCCCGCGGCATCGGCCTGGGCCGGCCAGGCCAGGTTGACGACCGCCAGGGTCGTGAACAGCGAGCTGTAGGAATCCCAATCGGCCTCGAGGCGGGCGGGGGTCCGGGGGTGGCCGGCCTTGATCGGCTGGGCCAGCTCGGCCAGCAAGCCGACCGAGGCCCGGGCGCAGGCGGCGAAGAAGGCCTGGTCGAGCGTGGCCAGGGTGTCGGTCGTGCGGTGATAGTACGGATTGGCCAACGGGTAATCCTCGATGGCCATGAAGGCGGCGTAGCCGTTGTCCCAGAACGGCGAATGGTCGGAGTAGATGATCGAGGGGTCGACGACCTTGACCGCCGTGACCGGGCCGTAGCGCGGGCCGGCCGCGACGAACAGGTCGGCCAGCCAGGCGGAGTCCTGGTTGACGAAGACCTGGAGGTCCTCGGGCGCGGCGTCGGCGTAGCCGATCATGTCCAGGTTGAGGACGCCGCGGATGGCTTCGCCGGCGCCTCGGGCGGCCGCGGCATAAGCGCGGCTGCCGTAGAGGCCCCACTCCTCGGCCGAAAAGGCGACGAAGCGGACGGTGTAGTCGAGCGGGACGTCGGCCAAGACCCGGGCCGCCTCGAGAACGGCGGCCGTGCCGCTGGCGTTGTCGTCGGCCCCGGGCGCGTCGGTCAGGCGGGTCGAAGAGGGGGAGGTCGAGTCGTAATGGGAGCAGATGATGTAGACGTCGTCCGGGAAGGTCTCGCCGGTCTTCTCGGCCACCACGTTGCGGGACGTGTAGGACGAGAAGGGGAAGGACTCGAAATGGACATCGTCCAGGCCGAGGCCGGCGAACGCGGCGAAAAGCGCCTCGCCGGCCGCTTCGCAATTGGTCGTCGAAGCGTAGCGGGTGCCGAAGTCCTGGAGGGTCTGGACCCGGGCGGCCAGGTTCGACGGCGATATGTTGGCCACGATGGCGTCGATGACGGGGTCCTGGACGGCCGCGGCAACCGCGGCGGGTGTCGCCGCAGGCGGACCGCTCCGGAGATGCGGCAGGACGGAACAGGCCGGCCAGGCCTTGCGGGCCAGCCCGGCCGGCACCGCGGCGGCGGCGTCCCCGTCGTCCGTCCAGAACACCGCCGTCCCCGCCTCGACGGCGACGGCCCGGCCGGCGGCCCGGAGGGAGGCCAGGGCGCCCGGGCGGCGGGTCTCGACGAGGACATAGTCCCTGCCTGCCGCGGCGCGGTCCAGGACGGCGAAGCGGACGCCGCTGCGGCGCATCATGGCCTGGTCGTCGCCGTCGGCCAGGGCCAGCAGGCACGTCCCCAGTTCTTGGCGGACGTCGAGGCCGAGGCGGGCCAGGGCCGCGAGCGGGAGCGCCGGCGTCTTGGGGATGCGGACGAGCGCCAGGGGCGCTGACGGCGCGGCGGCCGGGCGGGCCGGCCGGACCTGTCCGGGGGCCGACGAAAGGAGGAGCGTGCAGGCCAGGATCACCGGCCAGGCGGTTTTGAGGGGTTTCATCGCCGGCTATTAGAACAGATTTCGGCCGGACCGGTCAACCGGGGTATAATCGCCGGGGAGGCGCCATGAAAGACAAGCCCGCCGGTCCCGACCTCCGGTTCATGTCCCGCGCCGTCCGCGAGGCCCGCAAGAACCTGGGCCATCCCGACGGCGGCCCGTTCGGGGCCTGCATCGTCAAGGACGGCCGGGTCCTGGCCGCGGCCCGCAACACCGTCCTCCGGGACGACGCGACCTGCCACGCCGAGGTCAACGCCATCCGCGAAGCGTCGAAAAAGCTGGGCACGTTCGACCTCTCGGGGTGCGAGATCTATTCGACGGCCGAGCCCTGCCCGATGTGCTTCGGGGCCATCCATTGGGCCCGCATCGGGACGGTCTATTACGGCGCCGGCATCGGCGACGCCGCCCGGGCCGGCTTCCACGAGCTGAAGATCTCCAACGCCCGCATGAAAGCGATCGGGCGCAGCCGTATCCGGCTCGTCCCCGGCGTCATGCGCGACGAATGCCTGGAGCTGTTCCGGGCCTGGACGGCCCGGCCGCGCCGGACGAGCTACTGATCGGCCCCTCCCCTGCCGCCGGCGGCGCCCCGTCGCCGTGGCCGCCTCAGGTCAGGGGTTTCCGCTTTTTGTTCCAGCGCTCGCGCAGGCGCACCGAATCGAGGCCCAGCAGATCGCCCTTCGACAACGGGTGGCGCCCCGCGGCTTCGAAGCGCAGGGTGTGCTTGCCGGGCTCGAGGGCCAGGCTGCCGAGATAGAGATCGCGGACGTCGAGGTCGCGGCTATAGAGGTCGATGACCGGGCTCTGGGGCGGGTTAGTGCCGTCCTCGGCCAAGGGCACCGGCCGTCCGTCGAGGAGAACGCGGAAGGCGCCGTAGTCGGCGGCGTACGTCAGGCGCAGGACCAGGGCCCGGTACTCCTTCTTGGCCACGTCGAAATCGACCTCCAGGGCGGCCTTGTCGCCCTCCGGGCGGAAGAGGACCTGCCCCTCCCCCGTCCAATCGTAGCCCCTCTGGAGCTCAGTCGCGCCGGACGCGGGACGGGACGTCGCCAGAAGCGTCTTCCCTTCGACGATCAGGTCGAGGTTCGGGAAGCGGCGGGCCGCGAGCGGCGGCAGGGCGGTCCAGCGCCGGGGCTGGCCCTTCTGGTACCAGAAGGCGACCGTGGCGATGTCGTCCTCGCGCTCGACGTGGCCCTCGATCTTGCCGCTCTCGGTCTCGTCGGCCGACATCCAGCCGGTGTGCTCGATGTCGAAGCGCAGGGAGGTCTCGAAGCGGACCGGGTCGGCGATGTGCCAGCGGTACATGCAGTACTCGGTGCCGGGGATCTCCCCTTCCGGGCTCCAGCGGACGCAGCCGAAGTAGGGGTACATGCCAAGCGACATGCCCCAGGCCATGATGAAGTAGTCCTCGGTCCCGGTGCCCTGGATGGACGGCTTCGTTTCGCCGTCGATGTAGAAGCGGGCGTCGCCCTCGCCGAACCACATCGGGCTGCGGGCCCGCATGGACATGACCGTGCCGACGTACTGTCCGCGGCCCTTGATGTCGGCGATGGTGTAGTCCTTCCCGGGCGTCTCCGGGAAGGCCTGGTTGTACTGGGCGCAGAAGTAGGCCGTGTCGGCCGGCAGGCCGGGGTCCTCGGTGTAATCGACGTGGTAATAGAACGAGCGGACGTTCTTCCCCCCCTCGTTGGTGACGGTGATGAGGCCGCGCGAAAGAAAGGGCATGGGCCAGAAGCAGTTGTAGCCGTCGCCGCCCGTCTCGACCTGGACGGGGACCGAGACGAGCTCGAAGCGGCGCCCGAATCCGGCCCCGAAGAAATCGCCGAGCGGCGCCTCGACGGCGGGCTCCTTGGCCCCGTCCCAGTACATGCGCAGGACGATCTCGTCGGGCGCGGCCGAGCCGCCGGCCTCGAGCCAGTTCGGCCGGGCCTCGCTGAAGGTCAGCCAGATGTGGCGGACGACGGCCGGGCCCTTGATGTCGGCCAGGACCAGCGTCTCGCCGGGGGCGATGTACTTGACCCGGTCGGCGTTGCCGGTCCAGCTCTTGTCGACCGATGTCGCCGCCCGCGACCGCCCCGGCTTGAGCTTCATCAGCCCGTCGAGGTCCTGGGCCAAGGCCGCGGCGCCGGCCATCGTCAGAAGAAGCACGAGCGCCGCGGCGGCGGCGCTCGCCGGGATCGAACGCATCTTGATCATGGGCCTTCCTCCATCATTCGGTCACCTGCTTCTTATGCCCTCCGGGCGAAAAAAGCAAGGCCTTGATAAGGGCCTTGACAGCGGCGGCGTCAGGTCCTATGATGCCGGGGACATGGACAGCCCGAACACCCTCCGCCCCGCCGCCGTCGCGCTGTCCTCGTGGCTCTGGAACTGGTGGGCGGTGCCAACCGCCCGATAAGTCCTTTCCCCCCGCCCCTTCCCTTTTTTGGGGACCGGTGCGTCTCGCCCCGGACCGGGCCGTCCTCTTCCGACAACGGCCCCCGGCGAACCGCCGGCGCCCAAGGCATGGACCACGGCTGGAACGGCGCCGCGGCGCCGTGAAAGGACATCGATCATCATGCGCTACGCATCGCGAAAGGACGAATTCCTGCCCCGGGCCTTCTACAACATCAAGGCGGACCTGGCCGTGCCGCCGCGGCCGCCCCTCCACCCCGGGACGCGAGAGCCCCTCAAGCCGGAAGACCTGGAGCCCATCTTCCCCAAGAGCTTCATCCGCCAGGAGGGCGAGACGGCCCGCGAGGTCGCCATTCCGGGCCCCGTGCTGGAGGCCTATTCGGCGTTCCGCCCCACCCCCCTCGTCGAAGCCACGGCCCTCGAGAAAGAACTGGGCACGCCGGCCCGCATCTTCTACAAGTACGAGGGGGCCGGCCCCGTCGGCAGCCACAAGACGAACACGGCCCTGATGCAGGCTTATCTCGCGGCCCGGGATGGCGTCGGAACGCTGGCCACCGAAACGGGCGCCGGCCAGTGGGGGTCGGCGCTGGCCTACGCCGGCGCGCGCTTCGGCGTCGCCGCCCGGATCTTCATGGTCCGATCGAGCTACCGCCAGAAACCCGGCCGCCGGGTCCTCATGGAGATGTTCGGCGGCACGGTCCTCGAGAGCCCCGGCCCGACGACGGAGGCCGGCCGCGGGTTCTACGACCGGGACCCGGACCACCCCGGCAGCCTGGGCATGGCCATCGCCGAAGCGGTCGAGGTCACGCTCAAGACGCCCGGCGTCAAGTACGCCCTGGGCTCGGTCCTTGACAGCGTCCTGATGCACCAGACGGTCATCGGCCTCGAGGCCGAAAAGCAGATGGAGGAGCTCGACGCCGTCCCCGACACGGTCATCGGCTGCGTCGGCGGCGGTTCGAACTTCGCCGGCCTGGCTTTCCCCTTCCTCCGCCACGGCCTGACCGGTCGGCGCCGGGCCCGTTTCATCGCCGTCGAGCCGGAGGCCTGCCCCTCGCTCTCCCGGGGCGTGCTGCGCTATGATTTCGGCGACAGCGTCGGCCTGACCCCGCTGCTTTACATGCACACCCTGGGCATGGACTTCGTGCCGCCGCCTCTCCACGCGGGCGGGCTGCGCTACCACGGCATGGCCCCGCTCGTCAGCCACCTGGCGGCCCAAGGCCTGGTGGAGGCCGTCGCGGTCTCCGAGCGGGCCGTGTTCGAGGCCGGCGCGCTGTTCATGAGAACGGAGGGCGTCCTGCCGGCCCCGGAATCCGCCCACGCCGTCGCCGCGGCCGTGGCCGAGGCCCTCAAGGCCAAGAACGAGGGCCGGCCGGCGACCATCCTGTTCAACTTGAGCGGGCACGGATTCCTGGACATCGGCGCCTACGCCCGGAACGGCCATGGCCCGGGGGCCTGACCGCCCCTTCGGCGCCAGGGCCGCGCCGGCTCGCCGGCGGGGACAAGGAACGTTTGGCCCGGGACGTCCGTCTTGTTTTATGGTATGTTCGCCGGGGAGGCCGGGCCGGCCGCGGCCCTCGCCCCCGAGCTCCCGCCGACAGGAGGCCTGAACGCCCATGAAGAAGATCGCCCTCGCCGTCACGCTCGCCCTGATCTCGCTGGCCGTCCTCGTCCGGGCCGCCGGAGCCGCGCCCGCGCCGCCGGCCGCCGACGAGGCCCTGGCGGCCAAGATCGACGCCGTCATGTCCGCCGTCTACAAGCCGGACCAGCCCGGCGCGGCCGTCATCGTCCGCAGGAACGGGCAGACCCTCTTCCGCAAGGGCTACGGCCTGGCCAACCTCGAGCTCGGCGTCCCGGTCGCGCCCGACATGGTCTTCCGGCTGGGCTCCATCACCAAGCAGTTCACGTCGGTCGCGGTCCTCCTGCTGGCCCAGGAAGGAAAGATCGGGCTCCAGGACGAGATCACCAAGTTCCTGCCCGACTACCCGACCCAGGGCCGCAAGATCACCATCGAGCACCTCCTGACCCACACCTCGGGCATCCGGAGCTACACCGACATGGCCGAGTGGCTGCCGCTTTGGCGCAAGGACTTCACCGTCAAGGAGCTCATCGACCTGTTCAAGGACCAGCCGATGTCGTTCGAGCCCGGCCGGAGCTGGTCTTACAACAACTCCGCCTACGTCCTGCTCGGGGCCGTCATCGAGAAGGCCTCCGGCCTGACCTACGAGCGGTTCGTCGAGGAGCGCCTCTTCAAGCCCCTGGGGATGACGAGCTCGTGTTACGACAGCCCCGACCGGATCATCCCCCGGCGCGTGGCCGGCTACCAGGCCGGCGCCCAGGGCTTCGTCAACGCGCCCTACTTGAGCATGACCCAGCCCTATGCCGCCGGCTCGCTGGCCTCGACCGTCGACGACCTGGCCGCCTGGAACGACGCCGTCTTCGGCGGCAAGGTCGTCGGCAAGGACTGGCTCGACAAGGCCTGGACCCCCTACCAGCTGGCCAACGGCGAGTCGTCCGGCTACGGCTACGGCTGGTTCATCGCCGATTTCGCCGGCCACCGCTCCATCGAGCACGGCGGCGGCATCAACGGCTTCACGACCTACGAGATGACCTTCCCGGAGGACGGCCTCTTCATCGCCATCCTGACCAACAGCGCCGTCGCCGGCCGCGACCCCGAGCCCCGGGCGGTCAAGATCGCCTGGCTCGTCCTCGGCCTGCCCGAGCCGGAGCGGAAGGCCGCGGCCGTCCCGGCCGCCGAGCTCGACCGGATCGCCGGCGTCTATGCCGACGAGCGCGGCCAGGAGTACTATTTCAGCCGCGACGGGGCCAGGCTCTTCGCCCAGCGCCAGGGCGGCGCCAAGAACGAGATGCAGGCCGCTTCGCCGGCGGAGTTCTTTCTCAAGGACAATCCGGCCCGGTTCTCCTTCGTCAAGGACGCCGGCGGCCGCGTCACCGGCCTGCGCATCCAGTCGCGGATCGGTCCCGCCCAGCTCTTCGCCAAGACCTCCAAGCCCCTGCCCGGGCCCCGGAAGGAGATCGCCCTCGATCCCAAGCTCTACGACCGCCTGGCCGGCGAATACGAGCTCCAGCCGGGCTTCACGCTCAAGGTCCTGCGCCGCGGCGACAAGCTCATCTCCCAGGCCACGGGCCAGCCCGAGGTCGAGCTCTTCCCGGAATCCGAGACCCGCTTCTTCCTCAAGGTCGTGGACGCCCAGGTCGATTTCGTCCTCGGCCCGGACGGCCGGGCGGTCCGCCTGGTCCTCCACCAGGGGGGTCAGGACCTGCCGGCTCCGAAGGTCCGCCGGCCCTGACGGGGAACTTCGGGCGCCGGGCTTTCGTATATAGGAACGAACGGATCATTCCATCGAGGGAGGCCCGCCCATGTCATCGAACCGGAACACGATCTGGATCGCCATCCCCTTCCTGGCCGCCCTGTTCACGGCCTGCGAAGAGCCCCGCAACCTGCGCACGGAGACCACGACCGTCGACCTCGGCGGGGCGGCCCGGGTCGAAGCCCGGATCCACATGGGCGCCGGCGAGCTGCGCCTGCGCGGGGCCGAGCAGCCGGCCCTCCTCGACGCCTCGTTCGAGTTCAACCGGGAGCGCAACCGCCCCGAGGTGGACTATCGCCGCCTCGGCGACAAGGGCATCCTCGAGATCCGCCACGCCCGGCGCCGGGGGATCAACATCGGCACGAACCGCAACCGTTGGGACCTCTCCCTCGGCAACGCCGTGCCCCTCGATCTCGACATCGACCTGGGGGCCGGCCGGAGCGACCTCGACCTGCAGGGGCTGAAGCTCGGGGGCGTGGAGATCGACATGGGCGTCGGCGAGATGACCCTCGACCTCCGCGGCCCGCACGCCGCCGGCTTCCACGTCAAGATCGACGGCGGGGTCGGCAGCGGCGACCTGCGGCTGCCCGCGGAGGTCGGCGTCCGGGTCAAGGTCGACGGCGGGCTCGGCTCGGTCGACGCCCACGGCCTGACCAAGCAGAACGGCGCCTACGTCAACGACGCTTACGGCAAGAGCGGCATCAGCATCGAGATCGACATCGACGCCGGCATCGGCAGCCTCGATCTGCGCTGCGAGCCGTCCGGCCTGATCAAGACCTGAAGGCCTAGATCTCTTCCATCTGGGCGGTGAAGTGCCGCAGGAAGGGGGACTCCCTGACGATGCGCAGCCCCCGCACCTTGTCGCGGTTCTTGTGGAGGTCGATGAGCGCGTCGGCGACGTAGCGCAGGTGCGAGGCCGTGTAGACGCGCCGCGGGATGGCCAGCCGGACGAGCTCCAGGGCCGGGAAGACCTCGTCCTTCCCGTTGGCCGTCTTCCGCCCGAACATGACCCCGCCGATCTCGACGGCCCGGATGCCGTACTCGCGGTAGAGGGCCACGGTCAGGGCCCAGCCCGGGAACTGGCCGCGCCGCAGGTGCGGCAGGAACCGGTCGGCCAGCAGGTAGACGGCATGGCCGCCGAACGGCTTTAGCACCGGCACGCCGGCCTGGTCGATCAGCCCGCCGAGGTAGGCCACCTGGGCCGTGCGGTGCTCGAGGTAATCCTCGTCCAGCACCTCCCGCAGGCCCCGGGCCATGGCCTCCAGGTCGCGGCCGGCCAGGCCGCCATAGGTCGTGAAGCCCTCGCTGATGATCAGGTTGTTCTTGATCCGCTCGGCCAGGGCGTCGTCGTCCAGGGTGACGAAGCCGCCGATGTTGACCAGGGCGTCCTTCTTGCCGCTCATGGTCGCGCCGTCGGCGTAGGAGAACATCTCCTGGGCGATCTCCAGGACGCTCTTCTTGGCGTAGCCCTTCTCCCGCTTCTTGATGAACCAGGCGTTCTCGGCGAACCGGCAGGCGTCGAGGAAGAAGGGGATGCCGTAATGAGCGCAGACCTGGCTCGTCTCCTTGATGTTCTTGAGCGACACGGGCTGGCCGCCGCCGCTGTTGTTGGTCACCGTCATCATGACCAGCGGGACCTTGGCCGCGCCCCGCTTGTCGATGAACCTCTTGAGCTTGGCCGCGTCCATGTCGCCCTTGAAGGGGGCGTCCAGGTCGGGGTCCAGGCCGGCCGCCCCGACCAGGTCCTCGGCCCTGGCCTCCAGGACCTCGATGTTGGCCCGCGTGGTGTCGAAATGGGTGTTGCTCGGGACGCTGTCGCCCTTCTTGAGGATGGAGCCGAACAGGACCCGCTCCGCGGCCCGGCCCTGATGCGTCGGGATGACGTGGCGGAAACCGAAGATGGCGCGGACGGACTCCTCGAGGGCGAAGTAATTGCGCGCCCCGGCGTAGGATTCGTCGCCGACCATGATCCCGGCCCACTGGTTGTCGCTCATGGCCGAGGTCCCCGAATCGGTCAGCAGGTCGATGGTCACCTTCTCGGCCGGGATGCCGAACGGATTGAGGCCGGCCTGTTTGAGAAGGCTTTCCCGCTCGCGGCGCGTCGTCGAACGCAGCGGCTCGACGGCCTTGATGCGAAAAGGCTCCATGGGCGGCTTGAGATCTGCCATTGTCGTCTCCTCCCTCGATCGGTCCCGGGGGCCGGGACCGGAACGTCGTTTCCGAGTCAGAATGCCGTCATCCGGCGGAACTGCCGGAACCTCGCCTCGACCAGGTCCCGGTCAAGCGCCAGGAACCGGCCGATGCCGAAATCCTCGATGGCGAACGAGGCCATGACGCTGCCGTAGACGGCGGCCCGGCGCAGGTCGCGGCCGGACAGGCCCCGGGCCCGGTCGAGGTAGCCCAGGAAGCCGCCGGCGAAGCTGTCCCCGGCCCCGGTCGGGTCGATGACGTGCTCGCACGGGTGGGCCAGGGCGCCATAGACGAAATCCCGGCCGAAGACGAGGGCCCCGTGCTCGCCCTTCTTGAGGACCACGAGCGACGGGCCGAGCTCGACCAGGGCCTTGCCGGCGGCGATGAGGTTCGTTTCGCCGGTGATCAGGCGGGCTTCCTCGTCGTTGGCGAAATAGACGTCGACCCGGCCGATCTCCCGGAGCAGGGCCTCGCGCTTGGTGTCGACCCAGAGGCGGATGGTGTCCATGGCCACCAGGGCCGGCCGCCGGAACTGGCCCAGGATGAAGTCGTGGTGCTCCGGGTTCAGGTTGGCCAGGTAGACGAGCCGCGAATTCCTGAAGGACGCCGGCACCTCCGGCCGGAAGTCGGCGTAGACGTTCAGATCGGTCCGGACGCTCGTCCGCTGGTTGGGGTCGTTCTCGTACCGGCCCTCCCAATGGAGGGTCTTGCCGGCCTTCATCTTGACGCCGGCCAGATCGACGCCGTGCGCCTTCAGGAACGCGATCGTCCGGCGCGGAAAATCGCGGCCGATGACGCTGACGACGCGCGGCCGGGTGAAATAGCTGGCCGCCAGCGCGCAGTAGGGAACGGAGCCGCCGACGATCTTCTCCCGGTCGCCCCAGGGGGTCCGGATGGTATCGAAGGCGATCGAGCCGATGATGGCCAGGCTCATTGCTGGCGACCCCGCGTCTTGGGCAGGTATTTCCCGACCAGGAGATCGAGCTTCCGGCGGGCGGCGGCCGGGATGACCGCGGGATCGGTCATGATCGTGTTCTGGAGGGCCGAAGCGCAGCCGCAGCCGGCGCCGCGGCCCGGCCCCAGCCCGGCCAGGGCCCGGCGCAGGACGGCCTTGGCGTTGGCGATGTTGGCGGCCATGTTCTGCATGACCAGCTCGACGGTGACCGGCTCCTCGGTCTCGTGCCAGACATCGTAATCCGTCACCAGGCACAGGGTGGCGTAGCAGATCTCGGCTTCGCGGCACAGCCGGGCCTCGGTCGCGGCGGTCATGCCGATGACGTGGCCGCCCCAGGCCCGGTAGGCCTTCGATTCGGCCTTGGTCGAAAAGGCCGGGCCGTCGATGCAAACGTAGGTGCCGCCGAGATGCGAGCGCAGCCCCAGGCCGGCGGCCGTCTCGTGAAGCAGCCCGGCCAGCTCGGGACAGACGGGCTGGGCCAGGCTGACGTGGGCGACGATGCCGCCTCCGAAGAACGTGCCCGGCCGGCGGCCGCGGTCGAAGAACTGGTCGGGCAGCACCAGGTCGCGCGGCGGGATCTCCTCGCGCAGCGAGCCGACGGAGCTGATCGAGACGATCCTCTCCACGCCCAGCATCTTGAAGCCGTAGATATTGGCCCGGAAGTTGATCTCGGACGGCAGGATCCGATGCCCCCGGCCGTGCCGGGCCAGGAAGGCCACCCGCCGGCCCTCGAGGGCGCCGACCACGAAGGGCCCGGAGGGCTCGCCGAAGGGGGTCCGCAACCGGACCTCCCGCTTGTTCTTGAAGCCCTCGATCTCGTAGAGCCCGGAGCCGCCGAGAATCCCGACGGTCGCCCGGGGCAGCTTGGTTGTCGTGGTCCCGGCCATGGATCCTCCTGGCCCTGGTATACATTTATCGTCCGGGCGGAGTCAAGAGAACGGGCCGCCGGGTCCCGCCCGTCGTTCGGACCGTCCGGCTTACTTGAGATATCCCAGCGTCCGCAAGGTTTCGATCTGCCGGCGGTCCAGGGGCGAGGAACCCGCCCGGGTGAATTTCCGTGCCAGGGCCCGGTGTGCCCGCAGTTGGGCCTCCAGGAACATGCCATATTCCCGGACGAGCTGGGGCCGTCCGTCGTGAAGGCTCCGCAGACATTGCGGATCGTTCCAGAGATCGAAAAGGACGAGCTGGGCCGGGCGGCGGTAGCGGGGGTCCTCGGTCCTTTCACCGGGGGCCGTGCCGACCATCAGCGAGGCCCCCCAACGCCCGTCGATGACGTCGATCGTCCCGAAGATCGCGCCGCTGTCCGGCCTGACGCTGAACTCGTCGAGGATGACCGGCCCCCGGGCCCAGCCCGGCCGGCCCATGAGCAAGGGGGCGAACGACCGCCCCTGGGCGATGTCCGGCGCGGGCAGCCCGGCCAGGTCGAGGACGGACGGCAGGAGGTCGATCAGGGACACCGGTTGGGCGATCCTCTGCCCCGGCTTGATCCGGCCCGGCCAGGATACGATCAACGGGACGTGGCTGACGCAGGCGGCCGTGTTCGCCGGTCCCCACGCGGCCGGCGCCGGATCGACGGGGAGCAATCCCGCGCCGTAGCTGCCGTGGTCCGCGGCCACGATCAGGAGCGTCCTGTCCCACTCCCCTTCGGCCTTCAACCGGTCGACGAAGCGGCCGATCTCCGCGTCCTGATGGGCCATGGTCTCGTCGTAGAGGGCGCAGGCGACATAGTTGAATCGCTCCGGATCGAGGCCGGCCGGGGCGAACCTCTCGGCCAACGGCCCCTCCGTCACCGCGATCCTCTTGTACCATCCGAGATAGGTCTCCTGATAAGCGGGATCGATGAACAGGCCCGCATAGGGGGCCTCATGGGTCCAGGGCATGTGGACGTCCGTGGGCTGGATGTGGGCCCAGAAGGGACCGCCGGGATATTCGCGGCGCCAGGTCCAGAAATCCCTCTGCAGGTCCTCGGACGCCCTGGAGTTGGGCTCGACGCCGGCTTCGCGCAAGACGTCCACCCCCCGGTCGAGACCGCTCATGGTCCCGGCGTGCGGATTCGAGATCAGGACGGCCGTCTGATAGCCGGAACGGTGCAGATGCTCGGCCATGGTGACGGCTTGAGGCGGGATCTGGTCCGAGGGGTTCATCAGGGCCCCGAGGACGCTGCTCTGCAACGAGGTCATGAACGAGGGCGCGGAGACCTTGGTCCACGACGAATTGCTGTAGGCCCGTTCGAACACCGCGCCGCCCGCGGCCAGGCGCTCGAGATGCGGCGTCGTCCGGCGGTTGTACCCATAGACGCTCATGTGGTCGGCCGAGCCGCCGTCGATGATGTAGAGGATGACATTGGGCCGCCGGCCCGCGCGGCGGCCGGAGATCGTGGGCGCGGCCCACAAGGCCACTTCGCCGGCGCGCCCGCCTGCGGCGCTCAAGGCGAGATCCACGGTCCGCCCCGCGTATCCGGCCAGGTCGACGGACCTTTGGCCCCAGCCGGTCTTGTCGCCGAACGACTCCTCGTACAGGACCTGCGGCGCTTTGCGGCCGGCCTCGATGGTGATCCGGAAGGTCAAGGGCGCATCGTCGCGAAGGACGCCGAGCCCGACGTCCAGGCGCCCGGCCTCCGGCACTCGGAGCCGATACGCGATCGAGCCGGGCGCGTGCATGAACAGGGTCCGTCGATAGGCGATGCCGCGGACCTCGGTGACCGTGCCGGCGCCGTCAGCCGCGTATTTCGCCGCTTTGGGGACGACGCCGACCGACAGGAGGTCGATCGTCGCCGGTCGGTGCGCTTCGAAGTCCAGTGCGAGCTCGGTCCACGGATCGTGCCAGCGGGCATAGCCGGAGTATTCGCCGGGCGACCAGTCGGCCCGGAGGAGATAGGTATGGACCGCGCCGTCGCCGATGAGGTGCACGGACTCGGTGCTGTCGACGAACGCCCGGAGCGGATTCCCCCGGGGGTCGGCGCGCTTGTTGAGCCGTCCGGTCAGAATCAGGGGCCCTCCGGAACACCGGGCCCGGGCGCTGACGACGATAAAGGCCCAATCGTCGCGCCGCCAGTCCGGCAGGCCGACCCAGATCCCGCCAGAGTAGCGTGCGACATCGCGTCGGGGCGACCTGACGCGTTCGTCGAGCACCAGGCGGAGGGCGTCGGCCTCCTGAACGGCAAGGGCCTGTTGCCAGGGCCTTCCGGCCGGAACCATGATCGTCCAATCCGTCTGGGGCCGGTCGAATCGCCACTCGACCGGAGGCTGGAGTTCCTCCGGGGCCTTCGAGCCGACGATCACGGCTTCGGCCAGATGGTCTTCGAGGTGGACGGGCCGGTCGACGGGCGCGAGCGGCCGCCGGGCGGCAGGCCCGGTGCAGGAAGACCAGATCAATGACACCGCGATGGCACCGGCGAACCCGATGATCCTGGTCATGTTCAAGCCCTCCGAGCGGACGAGTCGAACTAGTGTCGTCCGCCGCGCTGTCTGAGCAACTCGGCCACCTCGGTGTTCTCGTGAGTTTCGGCCGCCAGGAGCGGCGTCCGATGGGACCTGTCCCGGGCGTTGATGTCCGCTCCGTTCTTGAGCAGCATCGAAACGGTTTCAAGGGCCCCTTCTTCGGCGGCGCCATGGAGCGGCGTCTGCCCCGACCGGGACCTCGCGTTGACGTCGGCGCCATGGGCGAGCAGGAGTTCCGCCATCTCCTCGCTCCAGGACCGGGCCCCGAAATGCAGGGCCGTTTTGCCATCGTCGTCCCTGGCCCCGACGGCCGCGCCTTTGGCGATCAGGTGGGCGGCCATGTCGACATCATCGTTTTCGGCCGCATCATGGAGCGGAGTTCTGCCCTTCTTGTCCCTGGCATTGGCTTCGGCACCCTTCTCCAAGAGGAAGGCCGCGATCCCGACCTCCCCGGCGCCGGCCGCACAGTGGAGCGGCGTCCGTCCCGACTTGGACCGGGCTCTGACATCCGCTCCGCTTTCCACTAAGATCCGGACGACGGACAGATCCTCGTTCTGCCCGGCCCAATGCAAAGGGGTCCTTCCCTCGCTGTCCCCGATCGTCACGTCCGCGCGCCGGGCCGCGAGCAGCCGGACGATATCCGCATTCCCTATCTTGATCCCCAACAGGAGCGGCGTCTCGCCGGCCGTGTTCCGGGCGTTCACGTCGCCCCCCTTGTCCAACAGAAGCCCGGCCAAGGGAGCGCTCTCCCCCTCGACCGCCGCGTGGAGAGGCGTCCATTTCTCGACGGTCCGGGCCTTGACGCTACCGCCCTTGGCCAGGAGCAGCCGGGCCACTTCCAGGGACCCGCCCAGGGCGGCGGCATGCAAGGGTGTCGCGCCGCTTTCGTCTCCGGGATTGACCGCGGCGCCCTTCGAAAGCAGCAATTCCGCCACAGTCAGGGCGTCGGCGAAAGCGGCCCCATGGAGGGGCGTCCAGCCGCCCAGGGTCTTGGCATTGGGATCGGCCCCCCCGGCCAGCAGCCGTTCCGCGTCGCCGGCCGATCCCCTGGCCGCCGCGATATGGAGGGGTGTCAATCCCGCCTGTTCGCTCCATCGCTCGGTATGCCTGATGAACGGGGCCTGGTAGACGACCGGATTGGAGGCCACGGCGACGAGGGGTATTTCCTTCCCGGTTTCCATCCTGATGGTGATCTCTGTGGTCTTTCCGGCCGATACGGAGATCCCGGTCGTTGTTAGGGAGATCCCGGTATAATCCCAAACCCTGGCGACCACCGTATAATCCGGGCCAGGAGGGAGGGATGGGAACCGGAATCGGCCCTTGAGGTCGGTCACGGCCGGAACCTCTACATCTCCCAGTGCACCGGCCGAGAGCGTCAGGGAAGCTCCGGGCTGCGGGTCCCCCTTCGGGCCCAAGACGAAGCCGGTGATGCTGCCGGTTCTCGGTTGAGCCGCGAGCCCCGAGACGATCGCTACAACACAATAAAAATGGACGAGGAGTTTTTTCATGGTCCCCCCATCGGCGCCGAAGCCCGCGGGCGGCCCGGGCGGCCGCTCCTCCCAACGCCTTCGTGGTCTCTGGGGATGAGAGTAAACCCCGGGCCAGGGCTTGTCAAGCCGCCCTCCGGCCGGCCGTTCTTTGCATTTTTATGGGGAAAACGATATTCTTGATGGACCATGAAGTACGTCTATCTCGACGCCTCCTCCGGCTTGAGCGGCGACATGACGCTCGGCGCGCTCCTCGATCTGGGGGTCGATGCGGCCCTGTTCAAGGAGCGGATGGCCGGCCTCCGCCTGCCCGTGGAGATCGCCGTCCGCCGGGTCCGCCGGGGCGGTTTCGCCGCCCTCAAGGTCGACGTCGAGGTCCGCGGACACGACCATCACGAGCGCCGTTTCGCCGACGTCGAACGGATCGTCCTGAAAAGCCGTTTTGCCCCGGCCGTCAAGGACCGGGCCCTCCTCATCTTCAAGCGGCTGTTCGAGGCCGAGGCCAAGGTCCACGGCCGGCCGTTCAAAGAGGCCCACCTGCACGAGGCCGGGGCCGACGACGCCCTGGTCGACATCGTCGGAACCGCCTTTCTCCTCGAGGAGCTGAACGTCGGCGAGGTCCACTGCTCGCCGCTCAACGTCGGCTCGGGCTGGGTCGACACCTCGCACGGGCGCCTGGCCGTGCCGCCGCCGGCCGTGGCCGAGCTGCTGAAGAAAGCCCCGGTCTACGCGGCCTGGGTCGAATCGGAGCTGGTGACCCCGACGGGCGCGGCCATCGCCGCCGCCCTGGCCAGGACCTTCGCCAAGCTCCCCGAGCTCGTCTACGAGAAGATCGGCCGCGGCGCCGGGGCCAAGGAGTTCCCCGAGGTCCCCAACATCCTGCGGGTCTACTACGGCGACGCCGCGTCCTTCGAGGACCGCAAGAGCGTTTTCGTCGTCGAGGCCGCGATCGACGACGCCACGCCGCAGCTGCTGGCCCATTTCCTCGAGCGGGCCCTCGAGGAGGGCGCCCTGGACGCCACCCTCTCCCCCGTCGTCATGAAAAAGAACCGGCTGGGGACGAAGCTCCAGCTCCTCGTCGAGTCCGCCCGGCTCGACGCGCTCATCGAGGCCGTCTTCAAGGAAACGACCTCCATCGGCGTCCGCTATTACCCGGTCGGACGGCGCGTTCTGGGCCGGTCGTTCGAGACCGTCCGCGTCCACGGCGAGAAGGTCGGCCTGAAGGTCGCCGCCCTGGGCGGCCGGACCGTCAACGTCCAGCCCGAGTACGACGACCTCGTCAAGGCCTCCCGCAAGACCGGGGTGTCCCTCAAGGAGCTGGCCCATCTCGCCGTCGGCGGATTCCGCGGCAAGCGCTAGCCGGCGGACAGGAGCGAAGGACCACCCCATGGACACCAAGAAGATCGAAAAGGGCGTCGGCCTGGTGCTCGAGGGCATCGGCGAGGACCCCCGCCGGCCCGGCATCAAGGCCACCCCCAAGCGGGTGGCCCGCATGCTGGCCGAGATCCTCGGCGGCTCGGAGCGGGAGGCCTCGCGCTGCCTGCGCGTCATCGAGGACCTGAAGCACGACGAGATGGTCCTGGTCAAGAACATCCCGCTCTACTCGATGTGCGAGCACCATCTGCTCCCCTTCGCGGGAGTGGCCCACGTGGCCTATATTCCTAAAGCCGGGCGGATCGTCGGCTTGAGCAAGATCGCCCGGGTCGTGGAGGCCCTGTCCAGGCGGCTCCAGGTGCAGGAGCGGTTGACGAAACAGATCGCCGACCTGCTCGACCGGCGCCTCGAGCCCCTGGGCGTCATGGTCGTGATCGAGGCCGAGCACATGTGCATGTCGATGCGCGGGGCCAAGAAGCCCAAGTCGATCACGGTGACCTCTGCCGTTCGCGGCGTATTCCGCAAGAACGCGGCCACGCGGGCCGAGGCCATGATGCTCATCCGGGGAGGACCCAGCCATGTCAACGAGCTCCGAAGCTAAGAAGACCTTTTACGTCACGACGCCGATCTACTACGTCAACGACGTGCCCCACATCGGGCACGCCTACACGACCATCATCGCCGACACCCTGGCCCGGTTCCACAAGCTGGCCGGGGACCGCGTCTTTTTCCTGACCGGCACCGACGAGCACGGCCAGAAGATCGAGAAGGCGGCGGCCGAGAAAGGGATCACGCCGCAAGCCCTGGCCGACGCGGTCGTCGGCCGGGCCCAGGGCCTCTGGAAGGCCTTGGACATCGAGTACGATTTCTTCGTCCGGACGACCATGGACTTCCACGAGAAGGGCGTCCAGAAGCTCTTCCAGGCCCTGCTCGACAAGGGCGACATCTACAAGGGCACCTACAAGGGCTGGTACTGCGTCTCGGACGAGAACTTCCTGGCCGACGACGTGGCCGTCGAGCCCGACGGCTGCAAGATCTGCCCCGACTGCGGCAAGAAGGCCTCGGTCGTCTCCGAGGAGACCTACTTCTTCCGGCTCTCGGCCTACCAGGACCGCCTCCTGAAGCTCTACGAGGAGCACCCCGAGTTCGTCCGGCCCCCGAGCCGCCTCAACGAGGTGGCCAGCTTCGTCCGCGGCGGGCTCAAGGACTTGAGCATCACCCGGACGACGGTCAAGTGGGGCATCCCGGTGCCGGGCGATCCCAAGCACACCGTCTACGTCTGGTTCGACGCCCTCCACAACTACGTCACGGCCATCGGCTACGACTGGAACATGGAGCGCTACGGGACGTTCTGGCCGGCCGACGTCCAGCTCGTGGGCAAGGACATCCTGCGCTTCCACGCCGTCTATTGGCCGGCCTTCCTGATGGCCGCCGGCCTGCCCCTGCCGCGGACGGTCTTCGGCCACGGCTGGTGGCTCAAGGACGACACCAAGATGTCCAAGTCCAAGGGCAACGTCCTCGATCCGCACGTCCTGCTCAAGGTCTTCGGCCCCGACCCCATCCGCTACTTCCTCCTCCGCGAGATCCCCATCGGCCAGGACGGCAACTTCTCCCACGAGGGCTTCCTGCACCGGGTCAATTCCGACCTGGCCAACGACTTCGGCAACCTCGTTCAGCGGACGCTGACGATGATCGGCAACTACTTCGGGGGCACGATCGACGCTCCCGGGGAGGAGACGGCGGAGGACGCCGCCATCCGGACGGAGTTCGAAGGGCTCAAGGGCCGGGTCGGCGAGCTCTACGGCGCCTGCGCCCTGAACAAGGCCCTCGAGGAGATCTGGGCCTACATCGGCCGGGTCAACAAGTACCTGGCCGACCGCCAGCCCTGGATCATGGCCAAGGACGCCGCCCTGCGGCCCCGCTTGGGCCGGGTGCTCCTCCAGGCCGCGGCCGCCATCCGCGGCGCGAGCTACCTGGCCTACCCGGTCATGCCCCGGTCCGTCGACAAGGTCTGGGGCTTCCTGGGCGAGACCAAGAAGCCGGGCGAAGTCCGTTGGGACGAGATCGCCTTCGGCGACTTCGGCCCCGGCCGGAAGGTCGGGGCGCCGCAGGCCCTGTTCCCGAGGGTGGCGCTGAAGGATTTCCTGGGCGAGGAGGCCGCCGCGCCGGCCGCCCCGGCGGCGGGGCCCGAGACGACAACGAAGGGAGCGAAAACGATGGACCTCATCAGCTACGACGAATTCCGGAAGATGGACCTGCGGGTGGCCCAGATCCTCGAAGCCGAGCGCATCCCCGGGGCGACCAAGATCCTCAAGCTGAAGATCGACATCGGCACGGAGCAGAGGCAGATGATCGCCGGCGTGGCCGAGACCTACGCGCCCGAAGAGCTGGTCGGCAAGAAGCTCATCGTCATCTGCAATCTCCAGCCGGCCGTCATCCGGGGCATCGAGTCGCAGGCCATGCTGCTGGCCGCCATCACCCCCGACAACAAGGCCGTCATCCCCTTCTTCGACCGGGACATTGCGGCCGGCGCGCTGGTCAAGTAGGCCCCGCCCGGGGCCCTTATCGAGCGGGACCGCCGAGGACCGCCGCGATCCGGGCGGCCGGGATGGCCCCTTCCCGCAGGACCCTCGGAGGTCCGGCCGCCAGGTCGACGATGGTCGAGGGCCGGCCGCCCGGCGCGGGGCCGCCGTCAATGATCAGGTCGACCCGGCCCTCGAACACGGCCCGGATCTCGGCCGGGTCGGCGATCTCCCTCTCCCCCGACAAGTTGGCGCTCGTGGCGGTCAGGGGCTCGCTCATCTCCCGGACCAGGTCCCGGAGCCAGGCGAGCGGCGGGATGCGGACGGCGATCGTCCGGTTCGGGCCGAGGAGCCGGTCCGGCAGCCCCGGAGCGGCCGTCAGCACCAGCGTCAGCGGGCCCGGCCAGAACTCGCCGGCCAGGGCGGTGAAATGGAACGGGGGCGGGACGGCCACCTCGCGGACCATGTCCATGTCCGAGACGATGAACGACAGGGGCTTCGAGGCCTGCCGCTCCTTCAGGCCATAGATCCGTTCGATGGCCCGGGCCGAAAAGGCGGCCGCGCCCAGGGCGTAGAACGTTTCCGTCGGGTAGGCCGCCACGGCGCCCGCCCCGAGGCGGGCGGCGACATCCCGGACCGGAAAGCGCGTCCGGGGGTCGAGGACGATGATCCGGGTACCGGTCACGGCGGGGCCTCCGGCGGCGATGGTATCCCGGCCCATGTCCGAAAGTCAAACACCCGGCGGCAGGAACGGAGGACACCTGACCCCTTTAGGCCACAGGACACCTCCGGGAACGGCCGGCCCTTCCCAGGGGAGAGCGCCCGGGGAGCCCTGGCATATTTTTTGCTATAATGCTTGGCGAACAGGAGAAACGAAAATGAAAAAGCTGACCGTTCTCGCCGCCGCCCTGGTCCTCCTCGCGCCGTCGCTGGCCTTCTCCGACTCGGTCCAGCTCCGGCTGGGGTTCTTCCTGCCCCGGTTCTCGACCGACATCGCCGCGCATCCCGACAGCCTCTGGGCCATCGAGCTCGACCAGATGAGCTTCGCCAAGAAGGACTTCCGGGGGGGCATGGTCGGGATCGGCTACGATTATTTCCTGGGCAAGAACATCAACCTGTCGCTGGCCGTCGATACGTACAATCAGAACGAATACGGCTATTACAACGACTGGGTCATGAACACCCTCGAGGAGGGCGATTTCGCCTTCCCCTGGGAGCTCTACCTGGGCGACGACATCTCCCACTCCTTCAAGGTCTCCTCGACGCCGCTGCAGCTGTCGGTCAAGCTCCTGCCGCTCGGCCGGCGGGCTCGCATCCTCCCCTACCTCGGCGGCGGCGCCAGCCTGGTCTTCTGGAACGTCCGCATGTTCGGCGACATGGTCAATTTCGCCGACCCCTGGGTCTACGCCGATCCCGACCTGGGCGACGTCGACATCTACCCGGTGGAAACGGTGCTGGGCAAGGAGAGCGGCATCGCCTTCGGCTGGCACGCCTTCGGCGGCTTCCAGATCCCGGTCGGCTACCGGACGACCATCGAGGCCGAGGTCCGCTACCACGACGTCAAGGCCCGGTTCGAGGACTGGTTCCTGGGCTTCGAGGACCTCGATCTCGGCGGGCTGTCGCTGACGCTCGGCTTGAGCTACTGGTTCTAGAACGCGTTCGTCGAGGGGGCGCGTCCCTCAAAGGGGCGGGCCCCCTTTTTTTTATCGAGCCGAAGCTCCTGGGTCTTGTCGAAGCGGATGACCAGCCGGCCCCAGACCGAGGCCACGACGATCCGGCCGGCGAAGCGGCAGGGGAAGGCGTCGTTGGCGAAGCCGGCCCGGACGTCCTCTCCGGCCTCGAAGAAATCCAGCAGGAACGGCAGGGCGAAGGTCTTCTCGCCCGTCCGCGGCAGGCTCTTGTCGCCCGGGACGGGCCCGGCCAGCACCGGCCGGCCGCTGAAGAAAAGCTCGTAGTCGATCGCCTCGACGATGAGGTCGTAGTCGTTGAGGTTCCGGAACCGGGGCCGGACGACGACGTCGGCCCCGCCGACGGTGAGGTCGAGGACCTCGAGCGGCAGCAGATCGATCTCGGGGTCCCGGAAGATGGGGAACTCCCCGCTGTAGGCGAAGGGGGCTTTCTGCTCCTTCTGCCGCTCGTTGCGGAAGAACATGTCCCCGACGATGTCGCAGAGGGCCTGGCCCTCGATCGGGCCCAGGGCCTTGAACAGGAGCTCGTAGGTGATCTTGACCGGCAGGGCCACGAGCGTCCGGCTCCCGGCCGGCACGACCAGCGGCGCGTCCAGGGCCACCTGGGTGTTGATGTATTCCTTCTGGTCGATCCTGACCCGGTAGCGGTAGCGGACAAGCTCGCGGGGCTGGGCGGCCGGGTTGCTGACCAGGACGTGGAAGGCCAGGACCAGGCCCGAGGAGCTTAAGTCCTTGATGACCTTTTCCTTCAGGGCCAGGGTGACATCGCCCTTGGCCGCGGCCGCGAGCCAAACCGGGGCCAGCGCCAGCCCGAGGACGAGGCCGGCGGCGAAGAAGCGTCGGGTGACGTTCATGACGGTCTACCAGGATACTTGAAACCCGTCCTCCTGACAAGCGGGGATGCGGGGGCGGGCCCGGTTTTTCCTTTGCAGTCCGGGGCGCCGAACCTTATAATGAGGGTCCATGCCCGGCATGGACTTTCGGGAGGAGGGACACCCATGACACTGCGCCGACGGACCGGATACGTCCTGGCTTCGATCCTGGCCATCGCCCTGGCGGCGGCCTGCGGCAAGGGGGGCCCGGCCCCGAAGGCCGCCGGCCCGGGGCCCAAGCACGACCAGGCCGTCTATATCAAAGAGGGGCCCGAGAGCGCCGAGGCGTCGTTCCTGGCCGCCGACCTGACGGGCTTCGAGCACCCGGCCGGGCTCAACGAGTTCACCAAGCTCTTCCATCTGCCGCCCGCCCCGCAGGGCAACACGGGCACCTGCTGGTCCTTCGCGGCCACCTCGCTGCTCGAGTCCGAGCTGCGCCGGCAGGGCCAGGCCGAAGTCCGGCTGTCCCCGCTGCACACGGTCTATTGGGAATACGTCGAGAAGGCCCGCCGCTTCGTCCGCGAAAAAGGCCGCTCCTTCCTCGGCCAGGGCTCCGAGCCCGACTCGGCCCTGGCCCGGATCAAGCAGTACGGGCTGGTCCGGGAGGCCGACTACTCGGGCCTGCTCGACGGCCGCACGGCCCACGACCACCGGGCCCTCTTCGGCGAGTACAAGGCCTATCTCGAAGGCCTGGCGGCCCGCAACGAGTGGGACGAGACGGCCGCCGTGGCCGGGGTCCGGGCCATCCTCGACAGGCACCTGGGGCGCCCGCCGGCCCGTATCACCGTCGACGGCCAGTCCCTGACGCCGCTGGAGTACCTGGCCTCGCTCGGCCTCGACCCGGACGCCTACGTGTCCTTCGTCAGCTTCATGTACGCCCCGTTCTACACCCGGACCTCGTACCGCGTCCCCGACAACTGGCGGCTGTCGCAGGACTATCTGAACCTGCCGCTCTACGAGTTCTCCCTGGCCCTGCTCCGGGCCCTGCGCCGGGGCTACACGGCCACGCTGGCCGTCGACTTCTCCGAGCCCGGCTATCTCGGGCGGAACGACGTGGCCATGGTGCCGACCTTCGACATCCCGGCCCCCTACATCGACCAGTCCAGCCGCGAGTACCGCTTCGCCAACAACGTCTCGACCGACGACCACGCCGTCCACTGCGTCGGCTACCTCGAGGAGGCCAAGCGGGGCAATTGGTACCTGATCAAGGACTCCTGGGAGAACGCCTGGTGGGGCGACGCCAAGGGCTATTTCTTCTACCAGGACGATTACGTCCGCCTGAAGTGCCTGATGTTCCTGGTCCACCGCGACGGCGTCAAGGAGATGCTGGAGAAGTTCCCGGCCGCCGAATGACCACCCTCGCCTTCGACTTCCCCGACCGGGCCCTGTTCGTCCGGCTCTTCGGGGCCGACGTCTACGCCGTCGGCGGCTTCGTCCGCGACCTCGTCCTGGGCCGGCCGTCGCCGGAGGTCGACCTCCTGGTGGCCCGGCGGCCGCTCGAGACGATCGTGGCCCGGCTCGAAAAGCACGGCCGGGTCGACCTTGTCGGACGGAGCTTCGGCATCATCAAGTTCACCCGCCAGGGCCGGACCTACGACGTGGCCCTGCCGCGGGTCGACCGGGCGGCCGCCGGCGCGCGCGGCCACAAGGACATCGTCGTCGCCGCCGACCCGGACCTGCCCGTCGAGAAGGACCTGGAGCGGCGCGACTTCCGGATGAACAGCATGGCCCTGCGGCTCAAGGACGGCGCGCTCATCGACCCCTTCGAGGGGCAGAAGGACGCCCGGGCCCGCCGGCTGCGCCTGACCAATCCGGCCGCCTTCCCCGACGACCCGCTGCGCGTCATCCGGGTGGCCCGCTTCGCCTCGGTCCTCGGCTTCAAGGTCGATCCCGCGATCGTCCCCGCCGCCCGGGCCGTCGACCTGACCGGCTTGAGCGTCGAGCGGGTCAACGACGAGATGTTCCGGCTGCTGCTCGACTCGCCGCGCCCGTCGGTCGGCCTGGAGGAGATGTTCCGCCTGGGGGTCCTGGAACAATGGTTCCCCGAGCTGCAGGCCCTGGCCCTGACCATCCAGGACGCCGTCTTCCACCCCGAGACCGACGCCTTCGGCCATCACACCGTCTGGGCCCACACCAAGCTCGCGGTCGACCAAGCCGCCGTTCTGGGGCGCCTCCGGGGTTTGGCCGGGCCCAAGCGGCTGGCCCTGCTGCTGGCGGCCCTGTACCACGACCTTGGCAAGGCCACGACCACCCGCTGGGACTACAAGCGCGGCCGCATGGCCGTCACTTCGGCCGGCCACGACATCCAGAGCGAACGGGCGGCCCGCCGCGTCCTGCTCCGCTTCAGGGTCCAGACCTGGAACGGCTACCCCATCGGCCGCATGGTCCCCCTGCTCATCCGCACCCACCACCGGGCCGGCGAGCTCTGGAACGGCCGCGGCGAGGTCACCAAGAAGGCCTTCAACCGCCTGGCCGCCGAGGTCCAGGGCGAGATCGACCTGGTCGTCCTGCTCGACGCCGCCGACCGGGCGGGCCGCGGCACGCGCCTCGTCCGCGGCCTCGACCCGACGGCCCGCTGGCTGTTCCGCAAGTTCGAGGAGCTGAAGATCAACCGGGAGACCATCAAGCCCCTGGTCATGGGCCGCGACCTGATCGCCCTGGGCGTGGCGCCCGGCCCGGCCATGGGCCGGCTGCTCGAGAAGCTCTACCGGGCCCAGCTCGACAACCTCTTCGACACCAAGGCGGCCGGCCTGGCCCGGGCCCGGCGGCTCCTCGAAAGGACGGCGCCATGACCATCCTCGTCGCCGGCGGCGCCGGCTACATCGGCTCGCACACCGTCCAGGAGCTCGTCCGCCAGGGCTTCGAGGTCCTCGTCCTAGACAATTTCTCGAGCGGCCGTCCCGAGCTCATCGGCCGGGTCCCCTTTGTCCGGGCCGATCTCCTCGACCGGGAGGCCCTGCGGCGGGTCTTCCGGGAGCACCGGATCGGGGCGGTCATCCACTTCGCCTCGCTCATCCAGGTCGGGGAATCCTGCGCCGACCCCCGGAAGTATTACACCCACAACCTGACCACCAGCCTGAACCTGTTCGACGCCATGCTCGAGGCCGGGACGCCGGCCCTCATCTTCTCCTCGACCGCCGCCGTCTACGGCGAGCCGGAGGAGACACCCATCCCCGAGTCCCACCCCGCCAGGCCGGCCAATCCCTACGGCCGGGCCAAGCTCATGGTCGAGGACATCCTGCGCGACTACGAGCGGGCCCACGGCCTGCGGGCCATCTCCCTGCGCTATTTCAACGCCGCCGGCGCGGCCCTCGACGGCTCGTCCGGCGAATGCCACGCCCCCGAGACGCACCTGGTGCCCACCATCCTCCTGGGCCTTCTCGGACGGGCGCCCCGCTTGAAAGTCTTCGGCGGCGACTTCCCCACCCCCGACGGGACGGCCGTGCGCGACTACATCCATGTCGCCGACCTGGCCGAGGCCCACGTCCTGGCCCTGAAGTCCCTGTTGGCCGGCGGGCCGGGGGACGTCATCAACCTGGGCACCGAAGCGGGCCACTCCGTGCTCGAGGTCGTCAAGGCGGTCGAACAGGCCACCGGGATGCCGGTGCCTTACGACCTGGCCCCCCGGCGCCAAGGCGACGTGGCGGTCCTCTTGGCGTCCAGGGCCAAGGCCGGCCGCGTCCTGGGCTGGGCCCCCCGGCTGTCCTCTCTGGAGACGATCGTCGGCACGGCCTGGGCCTGGCACCGCCGCCAGGCCGCCTGAAGCCCGAATACCCCCTTTCGGCGTTGACGGTCCGCGGGCCGCTGTGGTATAAGATGTGGTTGAAAATGAAGCAACAACGACACCTCTCCGTGGCTTGGGCCGTCGTTCTCCTGCTCCCCTTCCTCCTGGCGGCCTGTTCCTCGACCCCCAAACCGGCCCGGACGGCCCCGAAGGCCGTTCCGGCCGGCCCCGCCCCGGCCGTGGCCTCCCCGGCGCCCGCGGCCGAGAATCCGTCCCCGGAGGCCGGGGACGCGGCCCGGCCGCTGCCCGAGGCCCAGACCCCGCGGGTGGCCGCGAAAGAGGTCGCCTCGGACAAGGACGCCGCGGCCCTGCTCGAGGACGCCTTCACCGCCTACGACGAGGCCCAGGCCGCCCTGGATCGCGAAGACATGGACGGCGCCCTGGCCAAGCTCGACGAGGCTTATGCCTGCCTGCTGAAGATGGCCGTGCCCGCCGACTCTCCCCTGCTTCAGGAGAAGCACGACCTCCGGCTCCTGATCGCCCAGCGCGTCCAGAAGATCTCGGCCTCGCGGACCACCCTGGCCCACTCGGTCAACGGCTCCATCCCGCTCGTCGAGAACCAGTGGGTGGCCCGGGAGGTCAAGTCCTTCCAGACCGTCGAACGCAAGGCCTTCCTGGATTCCTACAAACGCTCCGGGCAGTACCGGGCCATGATCCTCGACCAGCTCCGCAAAGAGGGGCTGCCCGAACAGCTCTCGTGGATCCCGCTCATCGAGAGCGCCTTCCGGCCGCGGGCCCTGTCCCGGGCCCGGGCCCTGGGCATGTGGCAGTTCATCCGCTCGACCGGCTACCGCTACGGCCTCCGGCAGGACAAGTACGTCGACGAGCGGATGGACCCGGTCAAGGCCACCCGGGCGGCCATCCTGTACATGGTCGAGCTGCACGACATGTTCGGCGACTGGATGTCGGCCATCGCCGCCTACAACTGCGGCGAGGCCCAGGTCCAGCGGGTCATGCGGGCCCAGAAGGTCGAGTATTTCGACAGCTTCTGGGACATCTTCGCCAACCTGCCCTTCGAGACGGCCCGCCACGTGCCCCGGTTCATCGCCACCCTGCTCATCGTCGCCGACCCGGCCAAGTACGGCTTCGAGCTGCCCGTGCCGGACGCCCCGCTGCCCTTCGAGACCATCAAGGTCAGCTCGGCGGTCAAGCTGGCCACCCTGTCCCAGAACCTGGGGATCGACGCCGCGGTCCTGGTCACCCTCAACTCGGAGCTGCGGCACGACTCGACGCCGAACTACCCCTACGATCTGCGCGTCCCGGCGGGTTACGGCGAGAAGTGCCTGGCCTGCATCGCCAGCCTGCCCCAGTACATCCCCCCCGATGTCGTCACCGACCGGCACACGGTCCGCTCGGGCGACACGTTAGGGGCCATCGCCCGCCGCTACCGGACCTCGGTCAACGCCATCAGGAGCCTCAACGGCCTGCGTTCCAACCTCATCCGTCCGGGCCAGGTCCTACGGGTCCCCTCGCGGGGCGGGGTCGAAACGGCGGCCGCGGCCGCCCCGGCGCCGGCGGCGGCCGCGGGCGACAAGGTCAGCTACACGGTCCGCAGCGGCGACACCCTGTTCCAGATCGCCCAGTCCTACAAGACCACGGTCGACAAGATCAAGACCGAGAACGGCCTTTCCTCCGACATCCTCTACGTCGGCCAGAAACTGGTCGTCACGGCCGGCAAGACGTCCTGACCGCGGCCGCGCGGCCGGCGGTCAGTGCAGGTCGCCCTCGACCCCCAGCCCCGGCCGGTCGTTGAGCACCAGCTGGTCCTTGACCGTCCGGACGCCCTTGTACGGGTCGGTCGCCGAGAGCAGGTTCCCGTCGAGGTCGGCGTGGTCGAAGAGCGGCGTGATGGCCGCGGCGGCCGAGATGGCCAGCGAGGTCTCGACCATGCAGCCGATCATCAGCTCCAGGCCCAGGGCCCGGGCCATGGCCGCCATGCGCACCGCCTCCTGGATGCCGCCGCACTTCATGAGCTTGATGTTGAGGCCGTGGAAATAGGGGGCGATGCGGGGGATGTCCGAGGCCTTCATCAGGCTCTCGTCGGCGTAGAGCGGCAGCTTGGAGCGCTCCTTGAGCCAGGCGAAGTCCTGGATCATCTCGGCCGGCATGGGCTGCTCGACGTACTCGACGCCCATTCCGGCCATCCAGGCGATGTTCTCCAGGGCCTCCTCCTTGGTCTTCCAGCCCTCGTTGGCGTCCACCCGCAGGGGCTTGGACGTCACGGCCCGGATGCCCTCGATGATCTTGCGGTCGTCCTTGGTGCCGACCTTGATCTTGTAGACCCCGAAGTCCGGGTAGGCCCGGACCTTCTCCTGCATGACCGGGACCTCGTCGATGCCGATGGAGTAGGTCGTCGTCAGGGCCCCGCCTTTGTCGAGGCCGAGGAGCTTCCAGACCGGCACCTTGAGCTTCTTGCCGACCCAGTCGTAAAGGGCCATGTCCAGGGCGGCTTTGGCCGCGTGCTCGGCCGGGGCCAGGGCCTCGAGCTCGTTCCAGCGGACCGCATATTCCCAGAGGTCGCGCTCCAGCACGGGGCGGGCCTTCTCGAAGAAGGCCAGGGCGCTCTCGGCCGTCTCGTTGTAGCGGGCGATCGGCGCGGCCTCGCCCAGGCCGTAGACGCCGTCGCGCTCGATCCTGACGAAGGCGTTGCGGCGGGTGGACCAGGTGCCGCGGGACAGGCCCCAGGCGTATTGGAGCTTGAGGTCCAGGGCCTTGAAGGAGACCTTGGTCTTGCCTCCCCCGCCGGCCAGGGCCTCGGCCAGGCCCGGACGAAGGGTCACCAGCGAGCCGGCCGCGGCCGCGCCGGCGAGTCCGAGGAATTCCTTGCGTTTCATGACGTCACCTCTCTTCGGGGAATTATAGGGCCGGCGGCCCGGCGACACAACCCCCCGGCCGCCGCGGTGCCGGGCCGGGGCGCCTTTGACCGTCGCCGCCCGGTCCGGTCTTGTGTCGTCGCGGCCGCGGCGGTATCATAGGACTTCGAACCCTTTCGGAGGAGGTGCCCTCTTGGCCAAGTTGCTCACTGCCGCCGTCCTGATCGCCCTGGTCCCCGTTCTCGCCTGCGCCGGCCCGTCCCGGACGGACGACCCGCAGGCGGCCGCCGCCGTGGTGACGAGCTCCGTCGAGAACATGTTCAGCGGCCCGACCGACGGCGTCGACGTCGTCAGCCAGGCCCTGCTCGGCGACAACGTCAAGGTCCTCAAGCGCGAGAAGGACGGCGCCGGCGAGGACTGGGTCCGGATCGAGACCCCGGACACCTACCAGGGCTGGGTCCGGGCCTCCTCTTTGCGCTTCCTGAAGCCCGGCGACAAGCCCTACGCCGGGGCCGGCAAGGTCTTCGTGGTCAGCGGCCTCCTGGCCAACACCTACCGCGAACCCGACGTCACGGCCCACAAGCCGGTGCGCACAGCGCCCTTGAGCGCGGTCCTCGAGGTGGCCGGGGAAAAGAACGAGCGCTGGCTCGAGGTCCTGCTCCCGGACGGCGTCCGGGCCTGGATCCAGAGGGGCGACGGCGCCGTCCAGGAGGGGCCCTGGACTTGGCCGCGCCGGACGGCCGCCGACATGGTCGCCCTCGGCAAGCGCCTCCTCGGCGTGCCCTACCTGTGGGGCGGCTGCTCCCCCTTCGGCCTGGACTGCTCGGGCTTCGTCCAGCTCGTCTACAAAATGAACGGCGTGCCGATCCTGCGCGACGCCGACATCCAGATGACGAAGAGCGGGCTTCTCGAGGTGCCCAAGGGCCAGGAACAGGCCGGCGACCTCATCTTCTTCGGCCGGGCCCTGGACAAGATCAGCCACGTCGGCATGATGATCGACCACGAGTATTTCATCAACGCCACGGTCCACGAGACGCCCTGCGTCCGCATCGACCGCCTGGCCGAGGACTACTGGACGAAGATCTACCAGGCCGCCCGCCGGCCCACCGACCGAAGCGAACGCAAGTGAGCGGAGGGCAGAACCCCCCCGGAGCGTTCACGGAGGCGGGTTTCCGCGAAATATCGGGATAAAGCGTCCTGCCATAAGCTCCCCCCGCGGGGGGAGCTTGAGAATAAAAAAAAGGGCCCGGCGGCAGCCGGGCCCTTGGGAATTCGACGGAACTACTTGGCCGCCGGCTTCTTGGCCTCTTTCTTCTTCTTGGTCTTGGCCTTGAATTCCGCGTCCACCAGCTCGATCATGGCCATGGCCGCGCCGTCGCCGGCCCGGCGGTCCAGCTTGACGATCCGGGTGTAGCCGCCGGGGCGCTCCTTGAAGCGCGGACCGAGGTCGTCGAAGAGCTTCTTGACGGCGCTTTCCTTGGTCATGTAGGCCAGGGCCTGGCGCCGGGCGTGCAGGCTGCCCCGCTTGCCCAGGGTGATCATCTTCTCGGCGATGGGGCGGATCTGCCGGGCCTTGGTCAGGGTGGTCCGGACCCGCTCCCGCTCGAGGAACGATGTCACGAGATTGCGCAGGAGCGCCCGACGGTGGGCGGTGTTCCGCCCGAGCATGCCTTTTTTGACCTGGTGCCTCATGCCTCAGTCTCCTTCTCGGGCGTGCCGGCCTTGATCTCCGCCTGGATCCGTTCGAGGAGGCGCGGGTGGAGCTCGATGTTCAGCCCGAGGTTCATATTGGCCAGGGTCTCCTTGATCTCGGCAAGGGACTTGCGGCCGAAGTTCTTCGTCTTCAGGAGCTCGTCCTCGGTCTTCTGCACGAGCTCGTAGATCCGCTCGATGCCGGCCGAGCGGAGGCAGTTGTTGGAGCGGACCGACAGCTCCAGGTGGTCGATGGTCCTGGCCATGACGTCGGCCTGGCCGAGGAACGGGATCTCCTTCTTCGAGGAAGCCGGCTCGCGCTCGAGCGGCTCGTCGACGACGCTCAGGAAGATCCCCAGGTGGTCGCGCATGAGCTTGGCCGCCTGGGACAGGGCGTCCAGGGGCCGGATGGCCCCGGTGGTCCAGATCTCCAGGGTCAGGCTCTCGTAGTCGATGCGCTTGCCGACGCGGGCCGGCTCGACCCGGTAGTTGACCTTGAGGACGGGCGAATGCGAGGAGTCGAGCGGGATGAAGTCGAGGCTCTGGTCCTCGTCGAAGTTCTGGTCGGCCGGGATGTAGCCCCGGCCGTTCTTGACGACCATCTCGGCGTCGAGCGTGCCGTCGATGTCCAGGGAAGCGACGGCGATGGTCCGGTCGAGGATCTCGATGTCGCCGTCATGGGCGATGTCGGCGGCCGTGACCGTGGCCGGCCCGGTCTTCTTGATGGACATCCGCCGCGGCTCCTCCCCCGCCAGCTTGAGGGGGATGGACTTGAGGTTCAGGATGATGTCCGTGACGTCCTCGACGACCCCGGGGATGGTCGAGAACTCGTGGAGCACGCCGTGGATGCGCATGGAGGTGATGGCCGCCCCGGTGATCGAGGAGAGCAGGATGCGCCGCAGGGCGTTGCCCACGGTGACCCCGTAGCCCCGCTCGAACGGCTGGGCCATGAACTTGCCGTACCGGTCGGTCAGGGTCTCGAAATCGCACTCCAGGAACTTGGGTCTCTGGAAATTCGTCTCTGTCATGGGACCTCCTCCTTACTTGGAGTACAGCTCGACGACCAGGTGTTCCTCGACCGGCAGGGTGACGTCGGCGCGGGTCGGCAGGGACTGGACGCGGGCCTTCAGGTTCTCCCAATCGACCGCCAGCCAGCCCGGCACCGTCTTGGAGCGGTTGGAGGCCACGACGGCCTGGATGTCCTCGCTCTTGGCCGAGCGGGGCCGGAAGGCGATGACGTCGCCGGGCTTGACCAGGGCGGACGCGATGTCGGCCTTGTGGTCGTTGAGGCGGAAGTGGCCGTGCCCGATGAGCTGGCGGGCGTGGCCCCGGGACAGCGAGAAGCCGGCCAGGAAGACGACGTTGTCCAGCCGGCGCTCGAGCATGGACAGGAGGTTCTCGCCGGTGACGCCCTTCTGCCGCTCGGCCCGCTCGAAGAAGAAGCGGAACTGCTCCTCGGACATGCCGTAGTACCTTTTCAGCTTCTGCTTCTCCCGGAGCTGGATGGCGTAGCCCAGCACCCGCTTGCGCGAGCGGCCGTGCTGGCCGGGGGCGTAGGCCCGCCGCTCCAGAGGGCACTTGTCCGTCAGACACTTGGCGCCCTTGAAATAGAGCTTGTTCTTCTCGACCCGGCACAGCCGGCAATCGGCTCCTTGGTATTTCGCCATGGTGTTCCTCTCTCCTAGACCCGCCGGCGGCGGCGGACGCGGCACCCGTTGTGCGGGATGGGCGTCACGTCCTTGATGGACTTGATCTCCAGGCCGGCGGCCTGCATGGCCCGGATGGACGACTCGCGGCCGGCGCCGGGGCCGGTCAGCCGGACGTCGACGTGGCGGACCCCGAACTCCCGGGCCTTGGTAGCGGCGTCCTTGGCCGCCAGCTGGGCGGCGAACGGCGTGCCCTTGCGGGCGCCCTTGAAGCCCGACGTCCCGGCGCTGGCCCAGACGACCGTGGCGCCGACATGGTCGGTGATGGTGATGATCGTGTTGTTGAAGGTGGACTGGATGTGGGCCACCCCGAACCCGATCTCGCGGCGGGCTTTCTTCTTCTTGGTGGTCGTTTTAGGCGGCATGGCGGCTGGACTCCTTAGGCTTTCTTCGCCGTGTCTTTGAGCTTCTTGATGCGCTGGCCCTTGACGCCCTTGCGGGTCCGGGCGTTGGTCTTGGTCCGCTGGCCCCGGACCGGCAGTTTCTTCTTGTGCCGGAGGCCGCGGTAGCAGCCGATGTCGACCAGCCGCTTGATATTCATGGTGACCTCTTTGCGGAGGTCGCCCTCGATCTTCTCCCGCTTCTCGATGATCTGCCGGATCTTGTTGACCTCGTCCTCCGACAGGGCCTTGACCTTCTTGTTGCGGTCGATCTTGGCCTCGTCGAGGAGCTGGCGGCTCTTGGACCGGCCGATCCCGTAGATGTAGGTCAGGCCGATCTCGATGCGCTTGTCCGGCGGGAGGGTGATGCCTGCGATTCGTGCCATGGGTGTACCTCGTCTATCCCTGTTTTTGCTTGTGCTTCGGGTTGGCGCAGATGACCCGCACCACGCCCTTGCGCCGGACGATCTTGCAGTTCCGGCAGATCTTCTTCACGGAAGCTTTGACTTTCATCGTCCCATCCTTTATTTGAAGCGATAGGTGATCCGGCCCTTGGTCAGGTCGTAGGGCGACAGCTCCAGGAGGACCCGGTCCCCCGGCAGGATGCGGATGAAGTGCTTGCGCATCTTGCCCGAGATGTGGGCCAGGATGACGTGCTTGTTCTGGAGCTCGACGCGGAACATGGCGTTCGGCAGGGTCTCCAGGACGACGCCCTCGGCCTCGAACATGTCCTCTCTAGGCATGCGGTCCTTCCTTGGGCAGGCGGGCCCCCGGCGCGGGGGCCGGCGTCCGGGCGCTCAAGACCTCCGGGCCGTTCTCGGTCATGGCCACGGTGTGTTCGTAGTGGGCCGACAGGCGGCGGTCCCGGGTGACGGCCGTCCAGCCGTCCTCGAGGACCTCGATCTCGTAGCCGCCGGCCGCGATCATGGGCTCGATGGCCACCGTCAGGCCGGGACGGATCTTGGGGCCGCGGCCGGGGGGCCCGTAGTTCGGCACCTGGGGCTCCTCGTGGAGCGCCCGGCCGATGCCGTGCCCGACGAACTGGCGGATGACCGAGAAGCCCTCGCTCTCGACGGAGGCCTGGATGGCCGCCGACACGTCCGAGAGGCGGTTGCCCTCTTTCATCTGCTCGAGGCCCCTGGCGAAGGACCGCTCGGCCGCGGCGATCAGGGCTTGGGCCTCGGCCGAGACCCGGCCGACGGGCGCCGTCAGGGCCGAGTCGCTGTAGAAGCCCTCGTAGAGGACCCCGAAGTCCAGGCTGACGATGTCGCCCTCCTGGAGGATGCGGCCCGAGGGGATGCCGTGGATGATCTCCTCGTTGACCGAGATGCAGACCGAGGCCGGGTAGCCGCGATAGCCCTTGAAGGCCGGCACGGCGCCCAGCTCCCGGGTCCGCTTCTCCGCGTAGAGGTCGAGGTCGCGCGTCCGTAGGCCCGGCCGGATGAGCGGCTCGAGCTCGCCCAGCACCGCGGCCGCGATGGCGCCGCTGCGGCGCATGGCCTCGAGCTCGGTCGCGGACTTGAGCGTGATCATGGTCACTTCCCCGCCCCGGCCGCCCCGAGGCCCTCGGCCTCGAGCGCCCGCCGGACGTCGGCGACGACCTCGGCGGCCGGCCGGTTGCCGTCGATCCGGTGCAGATGGCCCCGGGCCGCGTAACGGGCCACCAGGGGCTCCGTCTGGGCGGCGTGGGTGGCCAGCCGCTTGCGGATGACCTCGGGCGTGTCGTCGTTGCGCTGGATCAGGGCGTGGCCGCAGACGTCGCAGACGCCGGGCGTCCGCGGCGGCTTGTTGGCGAGATGGTAGATGGCCTGGCAGTTGGGGCAGATCCGCCGCTGGGACAGGCGCTCCAGGACGGTCGCCTCGCGCACCTGGAGATCGAAGACGATCTCCGGCCCCGGCAGGGCCAGGGCGTCCAGGCGGTCGGCCTGGGCCATGTTGCGGGGGAAGCCGTCGAGGACACAGCCTTCGCGGCAGTCCTCGCGCTCCAGGCGCTCGCGGAGCAGGGCCACGACCGTGTCGTCGTCGACCAGGCCGCCCTTCCCCATCTGGGTCGCGGCGACGAGGCCGAGGGGGGTCCGGTCCCGGACGGCCTCGCGCAGCAGGTCCCCCGTGGAGACCTTGGGCCAGCCGTAGGCGGCGCGCAGGGCGTCGGCCACGGTCCCCTTCCCGCTGCCGGGCGCGCCCAGGAGGATGATCCTCATCCGCGCCTCCCGCGGATGCGGCTGCGGCGCATGAAGCCGTCGTAGTGCCGCATGACCAGCTGGGCCTCGATCTGCTGCATGGTGTCCATGGCCACGCCGACGACGATCAGGACCGAGGTGCCGCCGAACATGAAGTCGATGCCCATGCCCTGGGTGACGAACTTGGGCAGGTTGGCCTCGAGCCAGGCCCCGATCCAGGGCAGGCCCTGGACCTTGAAGCCCGTCAGCAGGAACTCGGGCAGGATGGCCACCGCGGCCAGGTAGATGGCCCCGGCCAGGGTGATCCGGCTCAAGACGTCGTCGATGAAGTCCGAGGTGTTCTTGCCCGGCCGGATGCCGGGGATGAAGCCGCCGTACTTGCGGAGGTTGTCGGCCACGTCGACCGGGTTGAAGATGATCGAGATGTAGAAGTAGGTGAAGAAGATGATGGCGGCGACGTAGATCAGGTTGTAGAGGGGCATGCCCATGCCGAACTGGGCCGAGATGGCCTGGGCCCAGGGGGTCTTGATCAGGCTGGCCACGGTGGCCGGGATGCTGATGACCGAGGCGGCGAAGATGATCGGGATGACGCCGCCGGTGTTGACCCGCAGGGGCAGATGCGTGCTCTGCCCGCCGTAGACCTTGCGGCCCACGACGCGCTTGGCGTAGGAGACGGGGATGCGGCGCTGGCCGCGCTCGACGAAGACGATGAAGGCCACGACGGCGACCATCAGGACGGCCACGAAGATCATCTTCAGGGGGTCCATGTTCCCCGTCCGCAGGCCGGAGACCATGCGGCCGACGTTGGCCGGGAAGTCGACGACGATGCCGGCGAAGATGATGAGCGAGATGCCGTTGCCGATGCCCCGCTCCGAGATCTGCTCGCCCAGCCACATGACGAAGACCGTCCCCGTGGTCAGGGTCAGCACGGTCAGCAGCTTGAAGCCCCAGCCCGGGTTGAGGACGACCGCGGCCCCGGCCGGGGTCCGCAGGGCCTCCAGGAAGATGGCGATGCCGAAGGCCTGGATGAGGCAGATGCCGATCGTGCCGTAGCGGGTGTATTGGGTGATCTTCTTCCGGCCCAGCTCGCCCTCCTTGGACAGGCGCTCCAGGTAGGGCCAGACGACCGTCAGCAGCTGGAGGATGATCGAGGACGAGATGTAGGGCATGATGCCCAGGGCGAAGATGGTCATCCGGGACATGTTCCGGCCCGAGAACAGGTCGATGAAGCCGAGGAGGGAGCCCTTCTGGCTCTGCCAGAACTCGGCCAGGGCCGAGGCGCTCAAGCCCGGATTGGGGATGACGCCGCCGGCCCGGTAGACCGCGAGCAGGAGCAGGGTGAAGATGACCCTCTTCCGCAGCTCGGGGATGCTGAAGATGTTACGGATGCTGTCTAACATTAGTCTTTCCCGATGACGACGGCCCGGCCGCCCTTGGCCTCGATCTTCTTGACGGCCGAGGCGGAGAACTCGTGGGCCTTGACCGTCTTGGCCGAGGCCAGGTCGCCGCGGCCGAGGATCTTGACCCGGTCGGCGGCGCTGCGGATGAGGCGGTGCTCGGCCATCTCGGCCGGCCCGATCTCGGCCGCGCGCAGCTTGGCCAGGCGGTCCAGGTTGACCACGGCGGCCTCGTCGCGGAAGATGTTGGTGAAGCCGCGCTTGGGGATGCGCCGCGTCAGGGGCATCTGGCCGCCCTCGAAGCCGCGCTTGCGGGAGTAGCCGCTGCCCTGGAGCTGGCCCTTGCTGCCGGCGCCGGCCGTCTTGCCGTGGCCGGAGCCGGGGCCGCGCCCGACGCGCGTGCGTCCCTTCCGAGAGCCGGGGGCCGGTTTCAGGTTGCTCAGGTTCATGGTTTCTCCACCGCTTCCACCTTGAGGGCGTGAACGATCTTGCCGATCATCCCCCGGACCGCGGGCGTGTCGGCCAGGACGGCGCTCGAATTCAGCTTGCGCAGGCCGAGGCCCCGGGCCGTCCGCCGCTGGTCCTGGGGGCTGCCGATGAGGCTGCGGACGAGGGTGACGCGCACGCAGGGCCCGGCGGCCGGTTTCTTCGCGCCGCGCGGCGCCTTGACGGATTTGGTCTGGACTTCGCTCATAGCGCACCTTTCGCCTTTCCGCGGATCTTGGCCACGTCCTCGGGATTGCGGATGCGGCGCAGCGCGTCCAGGGTCGCGTTGGCGACGCTGATGGGGTTGCTGCTCCGCAGGGACTTGGTCAGGATGTCCCGGATCCCGGCCAGCTGCATGATGACGCGGACGGCCCCGCCGGCGATGACGCCCGTGCCCTTGGAGGCCGGGCGGAGGACCACCAGGCCGGCCCCGTCGATGCCCTTGACGAGGTGCGGGATGGTCGTCTCGGCCAGGGGCACCCGGATCATGCTCTTGCGGGCCGCCTCGACGCCCTTGGCGATGGCCTGCGGCACTTCGCGGGCCTTGCCCTTGCCGATGCCGACCCGGCCCCGCTCGTCCCCGACGGCGACGAGGGCCGAGAAGCTCAGGTTCTTGCCGCCCTTGACGACCTTGGTGACGCGGCGGATGGAGATGACCTGGTCCTTGAGCTCCATGCCCTCTTCGTCGAGGACCCCGACTTTTCTTTGGTGTCTGCGATCGTCCACGTTGTGCTCCTTGTTCGTCCGTCCGCCTAGAACTGGATCCCTTCCTCGCGGATGGCGTCCGCCAGGGTCTTGATCCGGCCGTGGTAGGGGTGCGTGCCGCGGTCGAAGACGACCTTCTCGATCTTGGCCGCCTTGAGCCGCTGGCCGATGAGGTGGCCGAGCCGGGCGCAGGCATCCTTGTTCTTGGTGCCCTTGGCCTGGGCCCGGAACTCCTTCTCCAGGGTCGAGGCGGTCAGCAGCACCGCGCCGGCCCGGTCGTCGATGACCTGGGTGTAGACGTAGGCGTTGCTCTTGAACACGTGGAGACGGGGCCGCTCGGGCGTGCCCTGGACCCGCTCGCGGATCCGCTTCCGGAGACGGTCGTCCCGGACCTGGCGTTCTCTGGTCTTGTCTTTAAGCACCGGTCACTCCCGCTTTGCGTTCTTTCTTGATGAGCCGCTCGCCGAAGTACCGGACGCCCTTCTGCTTGTAGGGGTCCGGCAGGCGGAGGCCCTTGATGTTGTCGGCCACCTGGCCGACCTTCTGCCGGTCGATGCCGCGGACCGTCAGCAGGGTCGGCTTCTCGGCCACGATCTCGATGCCGGCGGGGATCTCGTAGACGATCGGCCGGGAATAACCCAGGCTGATCTCGAGCTTGCCCTTGTCGATCTTGGCCTTGTAGCCGACGCCGACGATCTCGAGCTGCTTGACGTAGCCCTCGCTGACGCCGACCAGGGCGTTGTGGGCCAGGGCCCGGCCCAGGCCGTGGTTGGCCCGCGAGGCCTTGGTCTCGTCGGCCCGGCTCAGGACCAGGCTGGAGCCCTCCAGGACGGCCGTGATGCCCGGCATGAGCGGCGTCTCGAGCTTGCCCTTCTTGCCCTCGAACTCGATCCGGTCCGGGTGGACCGTGACCTTGACGCCCGCCGGAACGGCGATGGGTTTCTTCCCGACTCTCGACATGGTACCCTCTCTCCCCCCTACCAGATGCTGCAGAGGACTTCGCCGCCGACGCCGGCGTCCTCGCAGGCCCGGCCGGTCATGACGCCGCGGGACGTCGAGACGACGACCAGGCCCAGGCCGTCCAGGACCTTGGGGACGGAGTCGCGGGTGCAGTAGACCCGGCAGCCCGGGGTGCTGACCCGCTTGAGGCCGCTGATGACGCTCCGGTTATCCTCCGTGTACTTCAGGGTCACGTTGAGGATCCCCTGCTTCTTGTCGTCGATGACCTTGTAGTTCTTGACGTAGCCCTCGTCCTTGAGGATCTTGACGACCTCGACCCCCAGCCGGGAGGAGGGCATGTTGACTTCCCGCTTCTTGGCCTTGACGCCGTTGCGGATCCGGGTGAGCAGGTCCGATAGAGTGTCCATGCGTGTTCCTTTCTCCGATCTCACCAGGACGACTTGGTCACGCCCGGGATCTCGCCCTTGAGGGCCAGCTCGCGGAAGCAGAGGCGGCAGAGATCGAACTTCCGGTAATAGGCCCGGGGGCGGCCGCAGAGGCGGCAGCGGTGACGGACCCGGATGGCGTACTTGAGGGGGCGGACCATCTTGGCCTTGCGCGCTTTGGTTGCCATATCGACCTCGCTTCCTAATTTTCCCGGAACGGCATGCCCAGGTGCTTCAGGAGGGCCAGGGCCTCCTTGTCGGTCCGGGCCGTCGTGACGATGGTGATGTTCATGCCCCGGGGCCGCTCGACCTTGGTGTAGTCGATCTCGGGGAACACGAGCTGGTCGCGCATCCCCAGGGTGTAGTTGCCCCGGTGGTCGAAGGACGTGGCCGGGACGCCGCGGAAGTCGCGGACGCGCGGCAGGACGATGTTGACCAGCCGGTCGAGGAACTCGTACATCCGCTTGTTGCGGAGGGTGACGTAGCAGGCGATGGGCTGGCCCTTGCGGAGCTTGAAGGCCGAGATGGACTTCTTGGCCCGGCCGATGGCCGGCAGCTGGCCGGTGATCTGGGCCAGCTCCGCCTTGGCCGTGTCGAGGAGCTTGATGTTCCCGATGGCGTCCCCGGCCCCGACGTTGACGATGATCTTCTCCAGCCGGGGCACGGCCATGATGTTGGTGATGCCCAGCTCCTGCTGGAGGGCCGGGACCACGTCCTTGCGGTACTTCTCGTATAAGCGGCTCATGGGCGGTTCCTCACTTGGCCTTTTCGATCAGCGTGTCGCAGCGGTGGCAGTAGCGGTCCTTGCTGCCGTCCTCGTGCCGCCGGCTGCGGGCCCGGACGCCCTGGCCGCACTCCGCGCAGTAGAGCATGACGTTGGCCACGGCGATGGGGGCCTCCTTCTCCATGACCCCGCCCTGCTGGTTCCGGCCGCGGTCGGCCTTGACGAAGTGCTTGACGAAATTGACCCGTTCGACGATGACCCGGTTGGTCTCGGGCACGAGCTTCAGGACCTTGCCCTGCTTGCCCTTGTCCTTGCCGCGGATGACGACGACGAGGTCGTTCTTCTTCAATGCGATCTTGGCCATCAGAGGACCTCCGGGGCGAGGGAGACGATCTTCATGAACTTCCGCTCGCGCAGCTCGCGGCCGACGGGCCCGAAGACGCGGGTGCCGACGGGCTCCCCCGCCTTGTCGATGATGACCGCGGCGTTGTCCTCGAAGCGGATGTAGGAGCCGTCCTTGCGGCGCAGCTCCTTGCGGGTCCGGACGACGACGGCCCGGATGACCTTGCCCTTCTGGATCTTGCTTTCGGGATCCGCCTCTTTGACCGTGGCCGAGACGACGTCGCCGATGCGGGCGATATGGCCGACGCCGCCGCCGATCGGGGTGATGGCCTGGATCCGCCGGGCGCCGGAGTTGTCGGCGACCTTGAGCATGGTTCGCATCTGGATCATTGGGGCTCTCCCGTCTCGGGCTTGGACTCGGCCGGGGATTCGGCCGGCGCGGCCGGGGCCTGTTCCAGCGGGTTGGCCGCGATCGGCGTCGCCGTCAGCTCGGGCGTCAGCCCGATGACGGCCTGGACGCGCCAGCGCTTGGTCTTGCTGATCGGCCGGGTCTCGATGATGCGGACGACGTCGCCGACCTTGCAGGTCCCGGCCTCGTCATGGACGAGGAAGGTCTGCTTGCGGCGGACGGTCTTGCGGTACAGGGGGTGGCGGATCTGCCGCTCCACCTGGACCGTGACCGTCTTCATCATCTTCTTGGCGATGACGGTCCCGACCTTGGTGGTCTTCCGGGCTTTCGTGGGGGTGTCCATGGGCTACTCCGTGGGCCTCGCCTGGTTCAAGAGCGTCTTGATGCGGGCGATGTCCCTCTTGATGGTCTTGATCTTCATCGGGCTCTCGAGCTGGCCCAGGGACTTCTGGAAGCGGAGCTTGAAGAGCTGGTCGACGAGCTCCGCCTCCCTGTGCTTCAGCTCTTCGGCCGAGAGTTCCTTGAGTTCCTTGATCTTCATCTGAGCTCCCTCGCTTCCCGGGAGATGAAGCGCGTCAGGACGGGCAGCTTGTGGCCGGCCAGGCGCATGGCCTCCCGGGCCTCCTCGAGGTCGATGCCCTCGAGCTCGAACAGGATCTTGCCCGGGCGGATGACGTCGACCCAGATCTCGGGGTCGCCCTTGCCCTTGCCCATGCGGACCTCGGTCGGCTTCTTGGTCACCGACTTCCAGGGGAAGGTCCGGATCCAGAGCTTGCCTTTCCTCTTCATGTGCCGGGTGATGGTGATGCGGGCGGCCTCGATCTGCCGGGAGGACAGCCAGCCCGGCTCGAGGGCCTGGAGCCCGTAGGCCCCGAAGGTCAGCGTGCCGCCGCGCAGGGCCGTCCCCCGCATGCGCCCCCGCTGCTGCTTGCGGAACTTGACTTTGGCGGGCATCAACATGGCTAGATCTCCTCGACCTCGGCCATCTGGGAGGTCATCTTGGGCTTCTCGACGTCGGCCCGGTAGACCCAGACCTTGATGCCGATCTGGCCGTAGGTCGTGAAGGCCTCGGTGAAGGCGAAGTCGATGTCGGCCTTGAGGGTCTGCAGGGGCAGCTGGCCCTTGAGGTACCACTCGGACCGGGCGATCTCGACGCCGCCGAGCCGGCCGGCGCACATGACCTTGATGCCCTTGGCCCCCATCTTGAGGGCGAACTCGACGGCCTTGCGCATGGCCCGCCGGTAGGCGATCCGCTTCTCGAGCTGGACGGCGATGCTCTCGCCGACGAGCAGGGCGTTGAGCTCGGGCTTGTCGACCTCGCGGATGTCGACGTAGACGTCGCGCTTGGCGAGGGACTCCAGGTAGCCCTTGAGGCTCTCGATCTCCTTGCCGCCGCGGCCGATGATGATGCCCGGCCGGGCCGTGTGGATGATGACCCGGATCTTCGGCCCGACGCGCTCGACGTCGACGCCGGCGATGCCGGCGTGGAAGTACTTCTCCTTGACGGCCTTCTTCATCTTCAGGTCTTCATGGATGAGGCGGGCGTAGTCCGGCCCCTTGGCGAACCAGCGGGACGTCCAGGGCTTGTTGAAGCCCAGCCGGAATCCGTACGGGTGTGTTTTCTGTCCCACGGTCATTTCCCCTTTTCGTTCAAGTAGATGTGGACGTGGCTGGTGCGCTTCTGGACGCGGTAGGCCCGGCCCTGGGGCGCCGGACGGATGCGCTTGGCGATCGGCCCGCCGTTGATCTGGATGCGGGAGATGTACAGGGTGTCGACGTCGACGTCGGGCGACTTCTGCTGGGCGTTGGCGATGGCCGAGCGCAGGACCTTCTCCAGGATGGCGCTGATCTTCTTGCGCTCGCTGAAGCGCAGGATGGTCAGGGCCTCGCCGACGAAGCGGTCCCGGACCTGGTCGGCGACGAGCCGCCCCTTCTGGGGGCTCATGCGCACGAACCGGGCGATGGCGTGGGCGGCGGGAGGCGTCTGCGGGGCGCTCATTTCTTGTCCGCCTTCAGCTGCTTGGCCGTCTTGGAGGTGTGGCCCTTGAAATGCCGGGTCGGCGAGAACTCGCCGAGCTTGTGCCCGACCATGTTCTCGGTGACGAACACGGGGATGAACTTCCGGCCGTTGTGGACGCCGATGGTCATGCCGACCATCTCGGGGATGATCGTCGAGCGCCGCGACCAGGTCTTGACGACCTGCCGCTTGCCCGCGGGCGTCGACAGGGCCTGGACCTTGTCCAGGAGGTGCCCGTCGATGAAGGGGCCTTTGTGGAGGGATCTGCTCATGTTACTTGCTCCTGCGCCGGACGATGAAGGCCTGGGTCCGCTTGTTCTGGCGCGTCTTGTAGCCCTTGGTCGGGATGCCCGTCGGGCTGACCGGGTGCCGTCCGCCCTTGGCCTTGCCCTCGCCGCCGCCGTGCGGATGGTCGATGGGGTTCATGGCCGTGCCGCGGACGTGGGGCCGGATGCCTTTCCAGCGGCTCCGGCCGGCCTTGCCGACGCTGATGTTCGAATGGTCGGTGTTGCCGATCTGGCCGATCGTGGCCCGGCAGTCCAGGTGGACCTTGCGGATCTCCGACGAGGGCAGGCGGACCTGGGCGTAGTCCCCTTCCTTGGCCAGGATCTGGGCGCCGGCCCCGGCCGACTTGGCCACCTGGCCGCCCTTGTCCTTGCGCAGCTCGATGTTGTGGATGACCGTGCCGAGCGGGATGAACCGCAGGGGCATGGCGTTGCCCGGCAGGATGTCGGCCTGGCGGTCGGTCGAGACGATCTCCTGCCCGACCTGGAGGCCCGCCGGGTAGATGATGTAGCGGCGCTCGCCGTCCCGGTAGCGGACGAGGGAGATGAACGAGGAGCGGTTGGGATCGTACTCGACGGTCTCGACCGTGCCCGGGATGTCGATCTTGTCGCGCTTGAAGTCGACGACGCGGTAGAGCTGCTTGTGCCCGCCGCCGCGGTTGCGCATCGACAGCCGGCCGCGGCTGTCGCGCCCGCCCGACTTGGACAGGGACACGAGCAGGGGCTTGTATGGGCCGTCCCCGCTCAGCTCGTCGTAGCGGTTGCCCGTCCTGTGGCGCAGGCCGGGGGTCATTGGCCGGTAGGTTTTGATGCCCATGTTACGCCGCCTCAAAGTATTCGATCGGCTTCTCGCCCTCGCGGAGCCGGACGTAGGCCTTCTTCCAGTCCTTCGTCTTGCCCGCGTTGCGGCCGACCCGGCGGACCTTGCCCGCCTTGGCCTGGGTCCGGACCTCGGCCACCTTGGTCTTGAACAGCTGCTCGATGGCCCGCTTGATCTCGATCTTGTTGGCGCTCCGGGCGACCTCGAAGCAGATGACCCCGCTCAGCGCTTTGAGCTGGGTCGTCTTCTCCGTGATCACCGGGCGGATGATGATTTTATGGGGGTCTTTGATCACGTCAATTTCTCCAGGACGGCCTCGAACGCCCGCCGGCTGAAGACGACCGACTTGTGGGCGAGGACGTCGTAGATGTTGAGGCCGGTGACGTCGACCGCCTTGACCCGCGGGATGTTCCGGACGGCCCGGAACAGGGCGGCGTTCTCGGCCAGGTCGACGAGGAGGGCGGAGTCGAGCTTGTAGGCCTTGAGCAGGGCCACGGCCTCCTTGGTCTTGGGCTCCTTGACCTCGAGCTCGCTGGCGACGAGGAGCTCGCCGGCGGCGTGTTTGCCGGCCAGGGCGGCGCGGAGGGCGCCCCGGCGGGCCTTCTTCGGCAGCTCGTAGGAGTAGTCGCGGGGCTGCGGCCCGAAGACCGTCCCGCCCTTTCTCCAGAGAGGTGAGCGCGTGCTGCCGACGCGGGCCCGGCCGGTGCCCTTCTGCCGCCACGGCTTCTTGCCGCCGCCGCGGACGAAGGCCCGGGTCTTGGTCGCCGCCGTCCCCTGGCGCTGGTTGGCCCGGTAGTTGACGACGGCTTCGTAGATCAGGTGGTCCTGGGCCGGGCCGGCCAGGAGGCCGTCCGGCAGGTCCACCTGCGCGGCCGTCCGGCCGCTGCGGTCGATGATGTCCAGTTTGGCCATGGTGCCCTCTTTTCCGATCATTTCGCCCGCGCGGGGGCCGGCGCGGCCTTGCGGACCAGGATGTAGTCCCCCTTGGCGCCGGGCACGGCGCCCTTGACGACGAGGAGGTTCTGGTCCTTGTCCGTGGCGACGACCTTGAGCTTGCGGACCGTGACCCGCTCGTGGCCCATGTGGCCGCCCATGCGCATGCCCTTGATGACCCGCGAGGGGTAGGACGAGGCGCCGATCGAGCCGGGCGCGCGGTGGAACATCGAGCCGTGGGCGGCGTCGCCCCCGGCGAAATGGTGGCGCTTGACGACGCCGGCGAAGCCCTTGCCCTTGCTCGTCCCAATGACGTCGATCGTCTCGCCGACCTCGAAGATGTCGACGAGGACCTGGTCGCCTTCCTTGACGGCGGCCGGATCGGAGCAGTCGAACTCCTGGAGCTTCTTGACGACCGGCACGCCGGCCTTCTTGAAGTGGCCGGCCTGGGCCTTGGACGGCTTGCGGACGGCCCGCTCCTCGACGAACCCGAGCTGCACGGCGACGTAGCCGTCGGTCGCGGCGGCCTTCTTCTGGATGACCGTGCAGGGCCCGGCCTTGAGGACGGTGACGGGGACGACGTTGCCGGCGTCGTCGAACTGCTGGCTCATGCCGATCTTTTTGGCGATCAGTCCCTGGATCATGGTCACTCTCCCGTCCCCGAGGCCTGGATCTCGACGTCGATCCCGGCCGGCAGGTCGAGCTTCTGGAGCTCCTCGATCGTCTCGTTGTTGTATTCGCTGATGTCGATGAGCCGCTTGTGGATCCGCATCTCGAAGTGCTCGCGCGACTTCTTGTCGACGTGCGGGGAACGGAGGACGCAGAACTTGTGGATGCGCGTCGGCAGGGGGATGGGGCCGGCCACGCTGGCGCCGGTCCGTTTCGCCTTGATGACGATGTCCTTGACGGACTGGTCGAGCAGGCGGTGGTCGAAGGACTGTAAGCGGATTCTGATCTTTTCCATCGTTCGTTCCTCTGTTCTCCCTCGGGCTCTCCCGGGCCTCCCGGCCCGCGGATCCCTCGGCGGCCTCGCGGTTACTCGATGATCTCGGTGACGGTGCCGGCGCCGACCGTCCGGCCGCCCTCGCGGATGGCGAAGCGCAGGGCCTTCTCCATGGCCACGTCGGTGATCAGCTCGATCTCCAGGTTGACGGAGTCGCCGGGCATGACCATCTCGACGTTGTCGGGCAGCTTGACGGAGCCGGTGACGTCGGTCGTCCGGAAGTAGAACTGGGGCCGGTAGCCCTTGAAGAACGGCGTGTGCCGCCCGCCCTCTTCCTTGGTCAGGGCGACGACGGTGGCCCGGAACTTCCGGTGCGGCGTGATGGACCCGGGCTTGGCCAGGACCTGGCCGCGCTCGACCTCGTCCTTGCCGACGCCGCGGAGCAGGGCCCCGATGTTGTCGCCGGCCTGGGCCTGGTCGAGGAGCTTGCGGAACATCTCGACGCCGGTGACGACGGTCTTGCGGGTCGGGCGGAGCCCGACGATCTCGCACTCGTCGCCGACCTTGACGACGCCGCGCTCGACGCGGCCCGTGACGACGGTGCCGCGGCCGGTGATCGAGAAGACGTCCTCGATGGCCATCTGGAACGGCTTGTCGACCTCGCGCTGGGGCTCGGGGATGTAGTCGTCCATGGCCTGGACGAGGTCCCAGATGGGCTTGGCGCCCTCGCCGTTCAGGTCTTCCATGGCCTTGGTGGCGCTGCCGCGGATGACCGGGACCTTGTCGCCGGGGAAGTCGTACTTCGAGAGCAGCTCGCGGACCTCGAGCTCGACGAGGTCGAGGATCTCGGGGTCGTCGACGAGGTCGCACTTGTTCATGAAGACGACGATGGCCGGCACGTTGACCTGGTGGGCGAGCAGGATGTGCTCGCGGGTCTGCGGCATGGGGCCGTCGGCGGCGGACACGACCAGCACGGCGCCGTCCATCTGGGCCGCGCCGGAGATCATGTTCTTGATGTAGTCGGCGTGGCCGGGGCAGTCGATGTGGGCGTAGTGCCGCTTCTCGCTTTCGTACTCGACGTGGCTCAGGGCGACCGTCAGGATCTTGGTCGCATCCCGGCGGAACATCTTGGCATCGGCCTTGGCGACGTCGTCATAGCTCTTCGCCGTGGCCAGGCCCTTGGTCGCCAGCACCTTGGTAATGGCGGCCGTCAGCGTCGTCTTGCCGTGGTCGATGTGACCGATCGTCCCGACGTTGACATGGGGCTTCGTCCTCGCAAACTTTTCTTTCGCCATCGCTCACCTCCTGTATGGCTTACGAACTCAAACGCTTCCTAGGCGTCGGCCCGGAACGGGATGCGGCCCTCGATCCGGGCGACGATCTCTTCCTGGACGCCCGCGGGCGTCCGCTCATAGCGCGCGAACTCCATGGCGAAGACGCCGCGCCCCTGGGTCAGGGTCCGCAGAGCCGTCGCGTAGCCGAACATCTCGGCCAGGGGGACATGGATGGTGACGACCCGGGAGCCGCTGCGCATCTCCATGCCCTCGATCTTGCCCCGCCGGGCGTTGATGTCGCCGGCGACGTCGCCGAGGTACTCGTCCGGGGCGACGATCTCCAGCTTCATCAGCGGCTCGAGCAGGGACGGGGCGGCCTTCTTGGCGGCCTCGCGGAAGGCCAGGGAGGCCGCGATCTTGTAGGCGACCGGGGCCGCGTCGGTGTCGTGGGTCGACCCGCCGACCAGGGCGGCCCGGAGGTCGGTGACCGGGAAACCGGCCACGACGCCGGCCTCGCAGGCCTCGCGGACGCCGTTCTCGATGTCGACCAGGAACTCGCGCGGGACGATGCCGCCCCGGGTCCGGTCGACGAACTCGATGCCGCGGCCCCGCTCCAGGGGCTCCAGGCGCAGGACGGCGTGGCCGTAGAGGCCCTTGCCGCCGGCCTGGCGGATGTAGCGGCCTTCGCCTTCGGCCTCGGCCTGGATGGTCTCCTTGTAGGCGACCTGGGGCTTGCCGAGGTTGGCCTTGACGCCGAACTCCCGGTCCATCCGGTCCATGACGATCTCGAGGTGCAGCTCCCCCATCCCCCGGAGCAGCGTCTGCCCGGTCATGGGGTCCTGGCTGACCTTGAGGGTCGGGTCCTCGCGGACGAGCTTGGCCAGGGTGGCCGCCAGCTTGGGGTGGTCGGCCTTGGTCTTGGGCTCGATGGTGGCCGCGATGACCGGCTCGGGGAAGCGGATGGACTCGAGGACGAGGGGGTGGCTCTTGAGGCAGAGGGTGTCCCCCGTCGAGATGTTCTTCATCGATCCCATGGCCGCGATGTCCCCGGCGTAGATCTCCTTGACCTCGGTGCGCTTGTTGGCGTGCATCTCGAGCAGGCGGGAGAGCTTCTCCTCCTCGCCCTTGGTCGCGTTGTAGACGGCCTGGCCGACCTTGGCCTTGCCGGAATAGACCCGGAAGTAGGCCAGGCTGCCCAGGAAGGGGTCGTTGGCGATCTTGAAGACCAGGGCGGCGAAGGGGGCCTCGTCGGAGGCCGGCCGGAGCTCCTCGGCCCCGGTCTTGGGATGGACGCCGGCGACCGGCCGGACGTCGGCCGGCGACGGCAGGTAGTCGACGACGGCGTCGAGCAGGGGCTGGACGCCCTTGTTGCGGAACGAGGCCCCGTAGAGCACGGGGACGACGTCCTGGGCCAGGGTGGCCCGGCGGACGGCGGCCCGCAGCTCGGGCGCCGGCACCTCGACCCCGTCGAGGTACTGCGCCATCAGGGCGTCGTCGTGTTCGCTCAGCATTTCCAGCATGTCCTGTCGCTTCCGTTCGACTTCCTCGCGCTCCTCGTCCGCGACCTCGCGGACGGTATACTCCGTCCCCAGGAGATCTTGACCCCAGTCATAGACCTTGCGGTCGATGAGGTCGATGACACCGCGAAATCCGTCTTCCCGCCCTAGGGGAATCTGGACCGGCAGAGGCTTGGCCGCCACCCGCGTCCTCAACATGAGGACCGCCCGTTCGGGGTCGGCGCCGATCCTGTCCATCTTGTTGATGAACACGATCCGCGGCACCCGATACTTATCGGCCTGGCGCCACACTGTCTCGGACTGCGGTTCGACGCCGCCAACTCCACACAGTATGGCTATCGCGCCGTCGAGCACCCTCAGGGAGCGCTCGACCTCCGCGGTGAAATCCACGTGACCGGGCGTATCGATGATATTGATACGGTGGTCACGCCAGGCGCACGTCGTGGCGGCCGAGGTGATGGTGATCCCGCGCTCCTGCTCCTGGACCATCCAATCCATCACGGCCGTCCCGTCGTCCACCTCGCCAATCTTGTAGGTCATACCCGTGTAAAAGAGCATCCGCTCGGTCGTGGTCGTCTTGCCGGCGTCGATATGGGCCATAATGCCGATGTTCCGGACTCTCTCGATCGGGTATGACCGCATAAACCGTTCGCTCCATATCGACCCAAATCACTGACCGAGCTCTTTCTTGAAGACTACCATTTATAGTGGGCGTAGGCCCGGTTGGCCTCCGCCATCTTGTGCGTGTCCTCGCGCTTCTTGACCGCGCCGCCGCGGTTGTTGATGGCGTCGATGATCTCGGCGGAGAGCTTCTCCTGCATGCTCTTGCCGCCCCGTTCCTTGGCGTACTTGACCAGCCAGCGGAAGCCCAGGGAGAAGGACCGCCCCGGCGTGACCTCGATGGGGACCTGGTAGTTCGCGCCGCCGACGCGCCGCGACTTGGTCTCGAGGAAGGGCCGGACGTTGTCGAGGGCCTTCTCCAGGACCTTGAGCGGATCTTCCTTGGTCTTGGCCTTGAGGATTTCCATGGTGCCGTAGACGACCCGTTCGGCGGTCGTCTTCTTCCCCTGGCGGAGGAAGAGGTTGATGAACCGGGCGACCGTCGTGCTGTTGTAGAGCGGGTCGACCGGCGCTTTGCGCTTCTTGATAGTTCCGCGTCTCGGCATGGGAGGTGCTCCTGGCTAGGCCGCGGCCCGTTTTTCTTTCGGCCGCTTGGCCCCGTAGCGGGAGCGGGCCTTGAAGCGGTTCTGAACCCCCTCGGCGTCGAGCGTGCCGCGGATGATGTGGTAGCGGACGCCGGGCAGGTCCTTGACGCGGCCGCCCCGGATCATGACGATCGAGTGCTCCTGGAGGTTGTGGCCGATGCCGGGGATGTAGCCCGTGACCTCGATGTTGTTGGTCAGACGGACGCGGGCGACCTTGCGCATGGCCGAGTTCGGCTTTTTGGGCGTCGTCGTGAAGACCCGCGTGCAGACCCCCCGCTTCTGCGGGCAGGCGTCGAGGGCCGGAGATTTACTCTTGTATTTCTTGGGCGTGCGCCCCTTGCGGATGAGCTGATTGACGGTCGGCAATGAACAATACTCCTCTACACAGGATTCCTCGGTAGGTTTTATTCACTTCCCAGGGGTATAGCCCGAGACGAATATCGGGATATTAGCAAAAACCGGCCCCTCTGTCAAGGAATTTGACGTTCTTTCGCGCCCTCCCGGATCAGACCTCCGGCAGGACCTCGTCCTCCTCCCCCTTCTCGGGGAGCAGCGGGGGCATCTCTTCCTTGAGCTCGACGTTGCGGTAGAACTTGTAGCCCGTGCCGGCCGGGATGAGCCGGCCCATGATGATGTTCTCCTTGAGGCGCCGCAGGTAGTCGACCTTGCCGTACAGGCTGGCCTCGGTCAGGACCCGGGTCGTCTCCTGGAAGGAGGCGGCCGAGATGAAGCTGTCGGTGCTCAGGGCGCTCTTGGTGATGCCGAGCAGCAGGGGCCGGGCCTTGGCCGGCTTGCCGCCCTTCTTCATGACCTTCTCGTTCTCCGCCTGGAAAACGAACTTGTCGACCTGCTCGTCGACCAGGAACTCGGTGTCCCCGACCTCCTCGACCTTGACCCAGCGCAGCATCATGCGGATGATCGTCTCGATGTGCTTGTCGTTGATGGCCACGCCCTGGAGGCGGTAGACCGCCTGGACCTCCTTGAGGAGGTACTCGGCCAGCTCCTTCTCGCCCAGGACCCGCAGGATGTCGTGCGGGTTGACCGGCCCGTCCATGAGGGCGTCGCCGGCCCGGATGCGCTCCCCGTCCGAGACGCTCAGATGGGCGCCCTTGGGGATGAGGTATTCCTTTTCGCCGCCGCGCTCGTTGCGGACGGTGATCTTGCGGTAGCCGCGGACCAGGCCGCCGATCTGGACGGTGCCGTCGATCTCGCTGATGACGGCCGGCAGCTTGGGCCGCCGGGCCTCGAACAGCTCCTCGGCCCGGGGCAGGCCGCCCGTGATGTCCTTGGTGCGGGCCGCCTCGCGCGGGATCTTGGCCAGGACGTCGCCGGCGAAGACCGTCTCGGCGTCCTTGATCTCCAGGTTGGCCCCGGAGGGCAGGAAGTACTTGCGCAGCAGGACCGGCCGGCCCTTGTCGTCGGTCCGCGACGGGTCGATGATCTCGACCTGGGGCTGGAGCTTCTCGTCTTTGGGGTCGATGATGACCTGGGTGATCAGGCCGGTGAACTCGTCCTGGACCTCCTCCATGCTGACGCCGAGGACGACGTCGTGGAAGCGGACCGTGCCCGACTCCTCGGTCAGGATGAAGGTGTTGAAGGGGTCCCACTCGGCGAAGGCCCGGCGGGACTTGATCTCGTGGCCCTCGGGGACCATGATGCGGGCGCCGTAGGGCACCTGGTAGTGCTCGACCTCGCGGCCCCGGTGGTCGAGGATGGCGATATTGGCGCTGCGGTTGACGACGATGAGGGTGCCCTCTTTGTTGGTGACCGACTTGAGGTTGTTGAACTTGAGGACGCCCTCGTTCTTGGCCTCCAGCTTGGACCGCTCGGCGCCGCCCATGGCGATGCCGCCGACGTGGAAGGTGCGCATCGTCAGCTGGGTGCCGGGCTCGCCGATGGACTGGGCGGCCACGATGCCGACGGCCTCGCCGAGCTCGACCATCTTGCCGGAGGCCGGCGAGCGGCCGTAGCAGAGCTGGCAGATGCCGCGCTTGGCCTCGCAGGTCAGGACCGAGCGGATCTTGACCCGCTCGATGCCCAGGTCCTGGAACTCCTGGGCGATTTTCTCGGTGATCTCCTCGTTCATGTCGACGACCGTCTCCCCCGTGTCGGGATGGACGACCTGCTCCAGGGCGACGCGGCCGACGACCCGGTCGAGGAAGGGCTCGATGATCTCGCCGTTCTCGACGATGGCCGAGACGTTGATGCCCTTGAGCGTGCCGCAGTCGTGCTCGTCGACGATGACCTCCTGGCAGACGTCGACGAGCTTGCGGGTCAGGTAGCCCGAATTGGCCGTCTTGAGGGCCGTGTCGGCCAGGCCCTTGCGGGCGCCGTGGGTCGAGATGAAGTACTGCAGGACGTTCAGGCCCTCCCGGAGGTTGGCCGTGATGGGCGTCTCCAGGATCTCGCCCGAGGGCTTCGACATCAGGCCGCGCATGCCGGCCAGCTGGCGGATCTGCTGCTTGTTGCCGCGCGACCCGGAGTCGGCCATGACGTAGAGCGGGTTGAGCTCCTTGCCCTCGAGGCTGATCTTCCGCATCTCCTCGATCATGGCGCTCGAGACGCGGTCCGTGACCGTGCCCCAGATCTCGACGACGCGGTTGAAGCGCTCGCCCGAGGAGATGGTGCCGTCGCGGTAGAGGTTCTCGATGGCCAGGACCTCCTTCTCGGCCTTGTCGACCAGCGACTTCTTCTCGCCGGGGATGACGAAGTCGTCGATGCCGAGCGAGAAGCCGGCCCGGGTGGCATAGGTGAAGCCGAGCTGCTTCAGGGCGTCCAGCATCTGGACGGTCGGCTTCAGGCCCGACTTGAGGTAGGTGTAGAAGACGAGGTTCTCCATGCCCTTCTTGCGCAGCACCCCGTTGACGTAGGGGTGGCCCTTGGGCAGGACGCCGTTGAAGATGATCCGGCCGGGCGTCGTCTCGACCAGCTCGCTCTTGAACTCCTGGATGGGGCAGGTCATGACGCCCTGGTCGTCGTAGTAGGTGGCCAGGTTCATGAACGGCCCGCTGAAGCGCAGCTTGATGATGCTCTGGAGGGCGACCTCGCCGGCCTCCATGGCCAGCAGGGCCGCCTCGGGCGTGCCGAAGATCCGCCCCTCCCCCTTCATCCCCTTCTTCTCCAGGGTCAGGTAGTAGCAGCCGAGGACCATGTCCTGGCTGGGGATGGTCAGGGGCCGGCCGTGGGCGGGCGACAGGATGTTGTTGGTCGACAGCATCAGGGTCTGGGCCTCGATCTGGGCCTCGACCGAGAGCGGGATGTGGACGGCCATCTGGTCGCCGTCGAAGTCGGCGTTGAACGCGGCGCAGACGAGCGGGTGGATCTGGATGGCCTTGCCCTCGACGAGCAGGGGCTCGAAGGCCTGGATGCCCAGCCGGTGCAGGGTCGGGGCGCGGTTGAGGAAGATGGGGTGCTCGCGGACGACCTCCTCAAGGTAGTCCCAGACCTCGGGCCGCTCCTGCTCGTGCCACTCCCGGGCGACCTTAACGCTCGGGACCAGGCCCTCCTTCTCGAGCTTGTTGAAGATGAAGGGCTTGAACAGCTCCAGGGCCATCTTCTTGGGCAGGCCGCACTGGTTGAGCGTCAGCTCGGGGCCGACGACGATGACCGAGCGGCCCGAGTAGTCGACGCGCTTGCCCAGCAGGTTCTGGCGGAACCGGCCCTGCTTGCCGCGCAGGGCCTCGCTCAAGGACTTGAGCGGGCGCCGGTTGGCGCCGAGGTGGACGCGGCCCCGCTTGCCGTTGTCGAACAGGGCGTCGACGGCCTCCTGGAGCATGCGCTTCTCGTTGCGGATGATGAGCTCGGGGGCCTTGAGCTCGATGAGCTTCTTGAGCCGGTTGTTGCGGTTGATGACCCGGCGGTAGAGGTCGTTGAGGTCGGAAGTGGCGAAGCGGCCGCCGTCCAGGCGGACCAGGGGCCGCAGGTCGGGCGGGATGACGGGGATGACGTCGAGGACCATCCACTCCGGCCGGTTGCCGGAGCGCTTGAGGGCCTTGAAGACGCGGAGGCGCTTGGCGTGGCGGAGCTTGCGCTGCTGCGAGGTCTCCTTCTTCATCAGCTTGCGCAGGCGGTCGGCCTCCTTCTGGATGTTGATCTTCTCCAGGAGGACCTTGATGGCCTCGGCGCCGATGCTGGCCTCGAACTTGTCGCCGTACTTCTCCTGGGCGTCCTTGTACTCCTCCTCGTTGAGGAGCTGCTTCTCCTTGAGCGGCGTGTCGGCCGGGTCGATGACGATGTAGGACTCGAAGTAGAGGACCTTCTCCAGGTCCTTGATGGACAGGTCGAGCACCAGGCCGATGCGGCTCGGCGGGCTCTTGAAGAACCAGATGTGGGCCACGGGGGAGGCCAGGTGGATGTGGCCCATGCGCTCGCGCCGGACCTTGCTCTTGGTGACCTCGACGCCGCAGCGCTCGCAGATGATGCCCCGGTACTTCATCCGCTTGTACTTGCCGCAGAGGCACTCGTAGTCGTTGATGGGGCCGAAGATCTTGGCGCAGAACAGGCCGTCCTTCTCGGGCTTGAACGTGCGGTAGTTGATGGTCTCGGGCTTGGTCACCTCGCCCCAGGACCAGCTCTTGATCTTGTCCGGGGAGGCGATGCTGATCCGGACCCGGTCGAACTCGAGGCGGGGCCGGGGCGCCGTGACGATCGGAGGTCGGATGTCCATTAGACTTCTCCTTTGCCCGGCTGGGGCACGGCGATGCCCCAGGGCAGGACGTCGTCCTTCTCGCCCTTCTCGAGCTCGAAGTTGAGGCACAGGCTCTGGAGCTCGCGGATGAGGACGTTGACCGATTCGGGCAGGCCGGGCGTGAAGTCGAGGTCGCCCTTGACGATGGCCTCGTAGATCTTGGCCCGTCCCTCGACGTCGTCGGACTTGACGGTCAGGAGCTCCTGGAGGCAGTAGGCGGCGCCGTAGGCCTCGAGGGCCCAGACCTCCATCTCGCCGAAGCGCTGGCCGCCGAACTGGGCCTTGCCGCCCAGGGGCTGCTGGGTGATGAGGGAGTACGGGCCGGTCGAGCGGGCGTGGATCTTGTCGTCGACCAGGTGGAACAGCTTCATCATGTAGATGTAGCCGACCGTGACCTCCTGGTCCATGAGGTCGCCGGTCATGCCGTCGTAGAGGGGCGTCTTGCCGCTCTCGGGCAGGCCGGCCTTCTTCAGGAGCTGCTTGATCTCGTTCTCGCTGGCCCCGTCGAAGACCGGGGTGGCCATCCAGAACCCCAGGGTCCGGGCGGCCCAGCCGGCGTGGGTCTCGAGGATCTGGCCGACGTTCATGCGGGACGGGACGCCGAGCGGGTTGAGGACGATCTCGACCGGCAGCCCGTTGGGCAGCCGGGGCATGTCCTCCTCGGGCACGATCTTGGCGACGATGCCCTTGTTGCCGTGGCGGCCGGAGACCTTGTCGCCGACCGACAGGCGACGCTTCATGGCGATGAAGACCTTGATGGACTGGATGACGCCGGGGGCCAGCTCGTCGCCCTTCTTGAGGTTGTCGACCTTCTCCTTGAAGATGCCGCGGAGGGCCTCGATCTGGCGCTTGACCTTCTTGTCGAGGTCCTTGATCTCGCGGTCGCGGTCCTCGTCGTCGTTGAGCTTGAGCTTGAGGGCGTCCTCGAATTCGATCGATTCGAGGACCTTGTCGGTCAGCTTGGTCCCCTTCTCCAGGGTCAGGGCCTCGAGCTTCTGGGCCTTCTCGACGGTCGAGCCCTTGAGCAGGGCCCGGACCTTCTCCCACTTCTCCGTCTCCATGATCAAGATCTCGTCCTCGAGGTTGCGCTTGAGGGTCCCGATCTCGTCCTTCTCGATGGCCTTGGCCCGGGGCCCCTTCTCGATGCCCCGGCGGGAGAAGATGCGGACGTCGATGATGGTGCCCTCGACGCCGGGGGAGCAGTAGAGCGAGGCGTCCTTGACGTCCAGGGCCTTCTCCCCGAAGATGGCCTTCAGCAGCTTCTCCTCGGGCGACAGCTGCGTCTCGCCCTTGGGCGCGACCTTGCCGACCAGGATGTCGCCCGACTTGACGTGGGCGCCGATGCGGACGATGCCGTTCTCGTCGAGGTTGCGGAGCAGGTTCTCGGGGACGTTGGGGATGTCCCGGGTGATCTCCTCGGGGCCGAGCTTGGTGTCGCGGGCCTCGATGGTCTCCTCGACGATGTGGAGCGACGTGAAGACGTCCTCCTTGATGAGCTTCTCGCTGACGATGATGGCGTCCTCGTAGTTGTAGCCCCGCCAGGGCATGAAGGCGCAGAGGACGTTGCGGCCCAGGGCCAGCTCGCCCCCGTCGGTGCAGGAGCTGTCGGCCAGGACCTGGCCGCGGGCGACCTTGTCGCCCTTGCGGACGATGGGCCGGTGGTTGGTCGAGGTGTTCTGGTTGGTCCGCAGGAACTTGGTCAGGGTGTAGAGGTCGGTGCCGACCTCGGGGCCCCGGCCGCCGTCCCTCTCGTCGACCCGGACGATGATGCGCTCGGCGTCGACGAAGCCGACCGTGCCGCTGCGCCGGCAGACGACGACGTCGCCCGAGCCGACGGCGACCAGGTCCTCGATGCCCGTGCCGACGAGGGGGGCCTCGGGCCGGATCAGGGGCACGGCCTGGCGCTGCATGTTCGAGCCCATCAGGGCCCGGTTGGCGTCGTCGTGCTCGAGGAACGGGATGAGGGCCGCGGAGAGCGAGACCAGCTGCTTGGGAGAGACGTCGATGTAGTGGAGCTGCTCGCGGGGGATGTTCTTGAAGTTGCCCTTTTCGCGGGCGGAGACGAGGTCGTCCGTGAACCGGCCGCGGTCGTCGACGCGGGCGTTGGCCTGGGCGATGTTGTACTTCTCCTCCTCCCAGGCGGTCAGGTACCAGCAGTAGGGCTCGATCGTCGGCAGGCGGCGGGCCTTCTCGGCCTTGAGCCGCTCGACGACCTTGGCCATCTCGTCCTTCTTGACGATGTCGCCGATCTTGTGGTCGCTGCTGCCGGGATGGAGGACCTTGACGAAGTCGATGATGCGGCTGTTCTCGACCTTGCGGTAGGGGGTCTCGACGAAGCCGTACTCGTTGACCCGGGCGAAGCAGCTCAAGGAGGAGATCAGGCCGATGTTCGGGCCTTCCGGCGTCTCGACCGGGCAGATCCGGCCGTAGTGGGAGGTCTGGATGTCGCGGACCTCGAAGCCGGCCCGCTCGCGGCTCAGGCCGCCGGGGCCGAGGGCCGAGAGGCGCCGCTTGTGGGTGATCTCGGCCAGGGCGTTGATCTGGTCCATGAACTGGGAGAGCTGGGAGCTGCCGAAGAACTCCTTGAGCGCGGCGATGACGGGCTTGGAGTTGATGAGGTCCTGGGGCATGGCCGCCGCCAGGTCCGCCGTGATGGTCATCTTCTCCTTGATCGTCCGCTCCATGCGGGTCAGGCCGATGCGGAAGGCGTTCTCGACGAGCTCGCCGACCGACCGGACCCGCCGGTTGCCGAGGTGGTCGATGTCGTCGACCGCGCCCTCGCCGAAGCGCAGGTTGAGCAGGTACTTGAGGACCTCGACGTAGTCCTGCGGGCCGAGGGTCTTCTCCTCGAGCGGCGTCTCCAGGCCGAGCTTGATGTTGAACTTGAGCCGGCCGATGCGGGAGAAGTTGTATTTCTGGGGATTGAAGAACAGGCTCTGGAAGAGGTTGTGGGCGCTCTCCTGCGTGTGGGGCTCGCCGGGCCGCAGCTTGCGGTAGATCTCGCCGAGGGCGGCGGGCTGGTCCTTGCGCAGGTCCTTCTTGAGCGTCGTGCTGATGATCTGTCCGGCCCGGTCCTCCTCGGGGAAGAAGACCTCGAACGGCTCGCCCCGGGCCGTCAGGAGGTCGAGGGCCGTGTCCTCGAGCGGCTCGTTCGTCCGGACCTTGCCCTTGATGGCGGCCAGGGAGGTGGCCCCGAGGATGTCCTTCTTGAGGACGGGGACGCGGGTGACGCCGGCGTCCTTGAGGGCGGCCAGCGTCTCGGCGGTCAGCTTCTTCTTGGCCGGGGCCAGGACCTTGCGGCCCTTGGCGTCCGTGACGTCCTCGGCCGGGGTCCGGCCGAGCAGGGCGTCCGAGACCTCCCAGAAGAGCTTGCCGTCCTCGACGACGACCTTGGGGACCTTGTGGAAGAGCTTCAGGATCTCCTCGTCGCTGCCGTAGCCGAGGGCGCGGAGGAAGACGGTGGCCAGGAACTTCTTCTTGCGGTCCAGGCGGACCCAGAGCAGGTTCTTGGCGTCGTGCTCGAACTCGACCCAGGCGCCCCGGTACGGGATGATCTTGGCGATGTAGAAGCCCTTGGACTCGGCCTGGCGGAAGAACACGCCCGGCGAGCGCTGGAGCTGGCTGACGACGACCCGCTCGATGCCGTTGAAGATGAACGTGCCCTTCTCGGTCATCAGCGGGATGTCGCCGAAGTAGACTTCCTGCTGCTTGATGTGCTTGAGCCGCTTGGCCTTGGTCGTGGCGTCCTTTTCCCAGGACACGAGCTGGACCTTGAGCTTGAGGGGGATGGAGTAGGTGTAGCCCTTCTGGATGCACTCCATCGGGGTGTACTTGATCCGGAGCCCGACGCGGTCGCCGCAGTGCTCGCAGAGGGGCAGCTCGATCTTCCGGGCCGCGCCGCAGAACGGGCAGACCTCCTTCTCGGAGATCTCCATGTCCGCGGGGAGCAGGGTCTGGCAGGCGGTGCACTTGGCCCGGGAGTTCTCGACGCCCTTGAGGCGCCCGCACTTGCACTCCCAGGTCCCGATGGCGTAGCTCAGGAACTCGAGCTCCGTCGTCTCCTTGAAGTCGGAGATCGGGAAGACGTCCTTCAGCGCGGCCTGCAGGCCGGTGTCCTTGCGCTCCTCCGGCATGAGCTCCATCTGGAGGAAGTCGTGATAGGACTGCGTCTGGATGTCCAGGAGGTCGGGCATCGGGAAGACCGCCTTGATCTTCGAGAAGTCGACCCGTTCGCGGTACGGTTGTCTAGGTTCTTTGGCCATGTCGTCTCACTCTCACGCAGGGATCGAGTGTCCTCGTTTCCGGGACCGGACGGACGGACGCTCAGCCAACCGGGTCACTTACTGGATCTCGATGACGGCTCCGACTTCGGCGAACTTGGCCTTGATGGCCTCGGCCTCTTCCTTGCTCACGCCTTCCTTGAGCGGCTTGGGCGCGCCGTCGACCAGGTCCTTGGCTTCCTTGAGCCCGAGGTTGGTGACTTCGCGGACGACCTTGATGACGTTGATCTTCTTGTCGCCGACGGTCTTCAGGATGGCGGTGAACTCGGTCTTCTCCTCGGCCTTGGCGGCTTCGGCGGCGGGGGCGGCGCCGGCCATCATGACCGGGGCGGCGGCGGCGGCGCTGATGCCGTACCGGCTCTCGAACTCCTTGATGTAGTCCGCAAGCTCGAGGATCGTCAGGCTGTCCAGGTGGGCGAAGAACTGGTCCTTGGTCAGTTTTTCCATATCACGCTCTCCTTAATAAATATGGGATTTCAGGTGTTTTTCGTCTTCTTGAGCTCGCCGAGCAGGATCCCCAGATTGCCCAGGGGGGCCTGGAGGGTCCGCATCAGCCGGTGCAGCGGGTTGGCCATGAGGTAGGCGAGCTTGCCGAGCTGTTCCTGGCGGGAGCCGAGCCGGGTGACCTCGTCGAAGCGCTCGGCGGCCATGAGCCGGCCCTCGACCTGGCCGCCCTTGACGGCCAGGACCTTGCCCTGGTTGGAGAAGTCCTTGAGGATCTTGGCCAGGGCGACGGGCTCCCGCCCGGCGAAGGCCACGGCGGTCGGCTTCTGGAAGACCGGCCGCAGGGCCTCGGGGCAGCGGTCGCCCAGGGCCCGCAGGGCCAGCCGGTTCTTGATGACCTTGTAGGTGTAGCCGGACTTGCGCAGGGTCTTGCGGAGCTCGACGGCCTGGGCGACCTTCATCCGCTTGAAGTCGATGAGGTAGTAGGTGTCGTTCGTCTCGAACAGGCGTCCGAGCGTGTCGACGATGGGGGCTTTGGCTTCCTTTTTCACGGCGCTCTCCTCTAGCTCTCGAGTAGGTCCTCGGAAATCCGGAAGGACGGGCCCATCGTCGAGGACACGAACATCGAGCGGATGTACTTGCCTTTGGCGGCCGGCGGCTTGGCGTGGACGATGGCGTCGATGAAGGTCCGCAGGTTGTCGACCAGCTTGGCCTCGGCGAAGGAGACCTTGCCGACCGTGGAGTGGACGATGCTGGTCTTGTCGACCCGGAACTCGACCTTGCCGGCCTTGGTCTCCTCGACGGCCTTGCGGATGTCGAAGGTGACGGTGCCGGACTTGGGATTGGGCATCAGGCCCTTGGTGCCCAGGACGCGGCCGAGCTTGCCGACGCCGCGCATGACGTCGGGCGTGGCGATGACGATGTCGAAGTCGATCCAGCCGCCGGCGATCCTCTCGATGAGCTCGTCGCCGCCGAAATGGTCGGCCCCGGCCTCCTCGGCCTCCTTGATCTTCTCGCCCGCGGCGATGACGGCGATCTTCTTGGTCTTGCCCGTGCCGTGGGGCAGGACGACCGTGCCGCGGACCATCTGGTCCGAGTACTTGGGATTGACGCCCAGGCGGATGTCCACGTCGACCGACTCGTCGAACTTGGCGAAGTGGGCCTTCTTGAGGAGGGCCACGGCCTCCTCGAGGGTGTAGGACGCGGCCTCGGGGCCTTTGACCTCCCGGGCCTTGAGGGTGTTCTTGCCGTGCTTACTCACTGATGATCTCCAGTCCCATGTTCTTGGCCGTGCCCTCGATGATCTTGGCGGCGGCCTCGACGTCGTAGGCGTTGAGGTCGGCCAGCTTGGTCCGGGCGATCTCCTCGATCTGCTTCCGGGTGACCTTGCCGACCTTCTCCTTGTTCGGCGTGCCGGAGCCCTTGGCGATGCCGGCCGCCTTCTTCAGGAGATAGGAGGCGGGAGGGGTCTTGACGACGAAATTGAACGACTTGTCCTTGAAGACGGTGATGAGGACGGGGACGACGGTGCCCTCGTCCATCTTCTTCGTCCGGTCGTTGAACTCGCGGACGAAGCCCATGATGTTGACGCCGTGCTGGCCCAGGGCCGGGCCCACGGGCGGCGCGGGGCTGGCCTGTCCGGCGACGATCTCCAGCTTGATCTTGGCGACGACTTCTTTCGACATGAGCGGCCTCCTAAAGCTTTTCCACCTGCAGGAACTCGAGCTCGACCGGGGTCGACCGGCCGAAGATGGTGACCAGGACCTTGAGCGTGTTGCGCTCGGGGTGGACCTCCTCGACGATCCCGTTGAAATTGAAGAAGGGTCCGTCGATGATGCGGACGGCCTCGCCCTTTTCGAAGGAGTGCTTCGGCTTGGGCTTCTCCGAGGTCGTCTCCATGTGCTCGACGATCTGGCTGACCTCCTTCTTGCTCAAGGGGGTCGGCGTCCGGCCCGAACCGACGAAGCCGGTGACCTTCGGGACCTGGCGGATCATGAGCCAGTTCTCGTCGTTCATCTCCATCTCGACGAGGATGTAGCCGGGGTAGGACCGCTTGGTCGAGACGACCTTCTTGCCGGCCCGGATCTCGATGACGTCCTCGGTCGGGATGATGATCTGCCCGACCTGGTCCTCGAGATGGCACTCGATGGCCTTCTGCTTGATCGACTCGGCCACGAACTTCTCGAAGCCCGAGTAGGTGTGAACGACAAACCAGTTCTTTGCCATCGTCCGTGTCCTTGCCTCAACCGAAGAGGTTCTTGACCTGATTGAGGAGCCAGGCGAAGATGACATCCATGAAGAACAGGTAGAAGCCGAAGAAGATGGTGGCGGCGATGACGACGACGGTCGTGTTGATGACCTCGTTCTTGGACGGCCAGGTCACGCGCTTGAGCTCGGCCCAGACATCCTTGAGGAAGGCCACGAACCGCTTGTACCAGGGACGCTTCGTCTCACTCATGGGGCTCTCTCTTTCGAAGATCCGCGGCCGGGCCGTCAGGCCCGGGCTCCCCTCCCTCGGGAGCGGAAATGGCAGGTGAGGCAGGGCTCGAACCCGCAACCTGCGGTTTTGGAGACCGCTGCTCTACCAATTGAGCTACTCACCTGTCGGTCCTGCCTATTTGACTTCCTTGTGGGGCGTGTGCTTGCGGCAGAAGGGGCAGTACTTGCTGGTCTCGAGCTTCTCGGTCTGCTTCTTCTTGTTCCGCGTCATGCTGTAGTTGCGCCGCTTGCACTCGCCGCACTGGAGCGTGATGATCTCTCGCATATCGGTCCTTCCCGGCCCCGGCGGGCCTGTCTCGGAATCAGGAAAAAGCCCAAGACCAGAATTGAACTGGTGACCCCGTCCTTACCAAGGACGTGCTCTACCAACTGAGCTACTTGGGCCCGGCAACCTCGAAAAAGAGCGGGAAACGGGACTCGAACCCGCGACGTTCAGCTTGGAAGGCTGACGCTCTACCAACTGAGCTATTCCCGCGCGGCCCGGCGTCTCCGTCGGAAGTCCGGGCATCTTCGTCCAGCACACGCCATGACCGGCCTTCGTCCCCTTGGGGAAGGCCGGGAAAATGGGCAGGGAAGGATTCGAACCTCCGAAGCGTTTCCGCAACGGGTTTACAGCCCGTCCCATTTGGCCACTCTGGAACCTGCCCATATCTTGATGCCTCGTCGTCGCCATCGATCGCCCGTCGAAGCCAGCGAAGGGATTCGAACCCCTGACCCGCTGATTACAAATCAGCCGCTCTACCTGCTGAGCTACGCTGGCGTTGCCTCCGCTCGTCCCGCCGTACACCCGCTCAAACCAAGGGAATTTCGGAAAAAGGACGAAAAATTAGAAAAGACCTCTCTCCTCGAGCCTGTCTGTGTTCTTTTTTTTCAGATGATAATTCTGAAATATATAGAACGACCGACGGATATGCTAGAGGAAATCCGGCATCTTGTCAAGGGTTTCTTTTCAAGAAACAAGAGGAGATAAAGATGGGGGACACAATACCCTGTCCCTCTTTTCCCAGGGCGGGAAAACTGGGGTCACGATGGACCCCCCGGCCCAGGAAGTCAGCCCGTCTCCCGGGAGCGAGGATAGGGACCTTCGCCTCCCCCTGGCCCGGCCCCACCCCGATGAAGCGAAAGGGAAAAAAAGTGGGGACAGGGTATTGTGTCCCCCATCTTGCCCCCCTTTTCCCTATCGCGGCCGGCGCGATTTATGCTATGATTTCTGCTATTCCGAACAAGGCTGAACGAACATGATCGAACGCTACACCCGCCCGGGAATGGGCGCCATCTGGACCGAAGAGAACCGCTACCGCAAGTGGCTCGACGTCGAGCTGGCGGTCTGCGACGCCTGGGCCCGCCTGGGCAAGATCCCCCGGGCCGACCTGGCCGCCATCAAGGCGAAGGCCGGCTTCTCCGTGGCCCGCATCGACGAGATCGAGAGGGTCGTCAAGCACGACATCATCGCCTTCCTGACCTCGGTCGCCGAGAAGGTCGGGCCGGCCTCGCGCCACATCCACCTCGGCCTGACCTCCTACGACGTCGTCGACACCGCCCTGTCGCTCCTCATCAAGGAGTCGCTCGAGGCCCTGCTGGCCGACGTTCGGGCCTTCCACCGGCTGCTCAAGCGCCAGGCCCTGAAGCACAAGAAGACGGTCTGCATCGGCCGGACCCACGGCGTCCACGCCGAGCCGGTCACCTTCGGCTTCAAGGTCCTGGTCTGGTACGAGGAGATCGGGCGGCACATCGTCCGCCTGGAAGCGGCCCTGAAGACCATGTCCGTCGGCCGCATCTCCGGCTCGGTCGGCACCTACATCCACCTCGATCCCCGGGTCGAGGTCATGGCCCTCAAGAAGCTCGGCCTGGCGCCGGCCAGGGTCTCGACCCAGGTCCTCCAGCGGGACCGCCACGCCGAGGTCCTGTCGGCCCTGGCCCTCCTGGCGACCTCGGTGGAGAAGATCGCCGTCGAGGTCCGCCACCTGCAGCGGACCGAGGTCCTGGAGCTCGAGGAGCCCTTCACCAAGGGGCAGAAGGGCTCGTCGTCCATGCCGCACAAGAAGAACCCCGTGCGCTGCGAGCGCATCTCGGGCCTGGCCCGCCTGGTCCGGGCCAACGCCGGGGTCGGCCTGGAGAACATGGTCCTCTGGCACGAGCGCGACATCTCCCACTCTTCCGCCGAGCGGGTCGTCTTCCCGGACTCGTTCATCGCCACGGACTTCCTGCTGGCCGACGCCGCCGACATCGTCGCCAATTGGGTCGTCCATCCCGCCCGCATGCGGGCCAACATCGACGCCACCCGGGGCCTCATCTTCTCCCAAAGCGTCCTCCTGGCCCTGACCCGCAAAGGCGTCGTTCGCGAAGAGGCCTACCAGATCGTCCAGCGCCACAGCCTCAAGGCCTGGACCGAGGGCCTCGACTTCCGGGCCCTGGTGACGGCCGACCCTGATGTGGCCAAGGTCCTGGCGCCGGCCGAAGTGGCCGCCTGTTTCTCGCTCGACCCCTACCTGGCCAAGATCGATTACATCTTCGAAAGGGTTCTCCGATGAAAGTCCGCATCCTCGTCTCGTTCAAGGACAGCGTCCTCGACCCGCAGGGCCAGACCGTCAAGAACGCCCTGCACACCCTGGGCTACGGCGCCGTGGCCGAGGTCCGGCAAGGCAAGGTCTTCGAGCTCGACCTAGCGGGCGTGACCCGCAAGGAGGCCGAGGCCCTGGTCCCCGAGATCTCCCGCCGCGTCCTGGCCAATCCCATCATCGAAAAGTTCGAGTGGGACATCCTCAAGGGCCGGTGACGCCGTGGCCATGAAGTTCGGCGTCGTCCAGTTCCCCGGCTCCAACTGCGACTTCGACGCGCTCCACGCCCTGCGGGACGTGATGAAGCGGCCGACGGTCCTGCTCTGGCACAAGGACCACGACCTCCGGGGCGTCGACTGCGTCGTTCTGCCGGGCGGGTTCTCCTACGGCGACTACCTCCGCTCGGGGGCCATCGCCCGCTTCTCCCCGCTCATGCAGCAGGTCAAGGCCTTCGCCCGCGGCGGCGGCCGCGTCCTGGGCATCTGCAACGGCTTCCAGATCCTGCTCGAGCTGGGGCTGCTGCCGGGGGCCATGCTGCGCAACAAGGACCTCAAGTTCCTCTGCCAGCACGTCCACATCCGGGTCGAGGACGCCCGGACCGACTTCACCCGGGCCGGCCGCAAGGGCCAGGTCCTGCGCATCCCCATCGCCCACTTCGACGGCAACTACTACGCCCCGCCGCGGACCCTGGCCGAGATCGAGCGCCGCGGCCAGGTCGTCTTCCGCTACTGCGACCCGGACGGGACCGTCAGCCCCGAGGCCAACGTCAACGGCTCGCTCCACAACATCGCCGGCATCCGCAACCGCGAGGGCAACGTCCTGGGGCTGATGCCCCATCCCGAGCGGGCGGCCGAGGCCCTGCTCGGCAGCCGCGACGGCCGGACGATCTTCGAGTCCCTCATCGCCAGCGTCGAACGGCCCCGGCCGGCCCGCCGCCCCGCCCCCGCCAAGAAGGTCCGCCATGATCGATAAAGCCCTCCTCGACCGGCACAACCTGACCGAAGACGAGTACCGGCTCATCGTCGAGCTCATCGGCAAGGAGCCCAACCTGACCGAGCTGGGCATCTTCTCGGTCATGTGGTCCGAGCACTGCGGCTACAAGAGCTCGCGGGTCCACCTCAAGAAGCTCCCCACCGAGGGGGCCCACGTCGTCCAGGGGCCCGGCGAGAACGCCGGCATCCTCGACATCGGCGACGGCCAGGTCGTCGTCTTCAAGATCGAGTCGCACAACCACCCGTCCTACATCGAGCCCTACCAGGGCGCGGCCACCGGCGTCGGCGGCATCCTGCGCGACATCTTCACCATGGGCGCCCGGCCCATCGCGGTCCTGGACTCGCTGCGCTTCGGGCCGCCCGACGACCCCAAGAACCGGGCCATCATGGAGGGCGTCGTCTCCGGCATCGCCGGCTACGGCAACTCCATCGGCGTGCCGACCGTCGGCGGCGAGGTCTGCTTCGACCCCTGCTACAACCTCAACCCCCTCGTCAACGTCTTCTGCCTGGGGCTGGCCGACAAGGACAAGATCTTCTACGCCAAGGCCGAGGGGGCCGGCAACAAGGTCCTCTACGTCGGGGCCAAGACCGGCCGCGACGGCATCCACGGCGCGACCATGGCCTCGGCCGAGTTCGGCAAGGACACCGAACAGAAGCGGCCCAACGTCCAGGTCGGCGACCCGTTCAAGGAGAAGCTCCTGGTCGAGGCCTGCCTCGAGGTCATGGACCGCGGCCTGATCGTCGGCATCCAGGACATGGGCGCGGCCGGGCTGACCTGCTCGACGACCGAGATGGCGGCCAAGGGCGGCATGGGCATCGTCCTCGATCTCGACAAGGTGCCCCAGCGCGAGAGCGGCATGACGCCCTACGAGATCCTCCTCTCGGAGTCCCAGGAGCGCATGCTGCTCGTGGCCACCCCCGAGAACGTCCCCGCCGTGCAGGCGGTCTTCGCCAAATGGGACCTGGACGCCCCGGTCGTCGGCGAGGTCGTCGAGGGCGGCCGGGCCCGCATCTCGTTCCAGGGCCGGGTCGTCGTCGACATCCCGGTCGACGCCGTGGTCAACCTCTGCCCGGCCTACGACCGGCCCATCGCCGCGCCCGCCCCTCCCCCGCCGGTCCCGCCGCTCGCGGAGCTGCCCGAACCCGCCGACTTGGGCCAGGCCCTGCTGCGGGTCCTGGCCTCGCCCACGGTCGCGGACAAGGAGTGGGTCTTCCGCCAGTACGACCACATGGTCCAGGTCAACACCGTCTTCCTGCCCGGGGCCGACGCGGCCGTGCTGCGCATCAAGGGATCGCGCAAGGCCCTGGCCATGACCCTCGACGGCAACGGCCTGACCACCCGGCTCGACCCCCGGACGGGCGGCCGGGCCGCCGTGGCCGAGGCCTGCCGCAACCTGGCCTGCGTCGGCGCCCGCCCGATCGGGGTCACCAACTGCCTGAACTTCGGCAACCCGGAGAAGCCCGAAGTCATGGGCCAGTTCGAGCAGGCCGTCACCGGCATCGCCGAGGCCTGCCGGACCTTCGGCATCCCGGTCACGGGCGGCAATGTCAGCTTCTACAACGACACCGAGGGCCTCTCCATCCACCCCACCCCCGTCCTGGGCGTCGTCGGGCTCATCGAGGACGCGGCCAACGCCGTCCGCCCCGGCTTCCGGGCCGCCGGCGACGTCCTGGTGCTCGTCGGCGAGACGCGCGGCGAGCTGGGCGGCACGGAGTACCTGCGGGCGGTCCACGGGCTCGAGGCCGGCTGGCCGCCGGTGCTGGACCTGGAACAGGAGAAGCGCAACCAGGAGTTCGTGCTGGAGGCCATCGGGGCCGGGCTGGTCCGCTCAGCGCACGATCTTTCCGAAGGCGGCCTGGCCGTGACCCTGGCCGAGTGCGCCTTCCACAGCGCCGGCCGGCTCGGCTGCGCCGTCGATCTCGACGCCGTCCCGGCCCCGGACGGGGCCCTGCGCGACGACGCCCTGCTCTTCGGCGAATCCCAGTCCCGCGTCCTCCTCACCTGCCGCCCGGCCGACCAGGCCCGCGTCCTGGAGATGGCCGCCCGGCGGGGCGCGCCGGCGCGGGCCATCGGCCGCGTCGGGGGCCGGACCCTCCTGGCCAGGCGCGCCGAACGCGAGGTGCTCCACCTGGCCGTCGAGGCCGCCTATCACGCCTGGAAAGACAGCCTGCCGGCTTTCTTCAAGGTCCGGACCTAGGGGGGAACATGGACGAGGTCGTCTTCCGCAGCCCGCGCAAAAGGGGCCGGCTGGCCGTCTTCCTGTCCGGACGCGGCTCGAACTTCGCGGCCCTGCGCGAGGCGGTGGCCGGAGGGGCCATCGACGCCGGGATCGCCCTGGTCTTGAGCAACAAGGCCGACGCGCCCGGCCTGCTCAAGGCCCGGGAGTGGGGCCTGGAGACCCTGTTCCTCGACCCCAAGGCCTTCGCCTCTCGTGAAGACTACGACCGGGACATCATCGCCCAGATCGACCGGCGGGGCATCGACCTCATTTGCCTGGCCGGCTATATGAGGGTCCTGACCCCGGCCCTCTGCGACGCCCTTAAATACCGCATCGTCAACATCCACCCCGCCCTGCTCCCCGCCTTCCCCGGACTGCACGTCCAGCAGCGGGCCATCGATTGGGGCGTCCGGTTCTCCGGCTGCACGGTCCACTTCGTGGCCGCCGAGGTCGACATGGGCCCGATCATCCTCCAAGCCTGCGTGCCCGTCCTGCAGGACGACACCGAGGACGCCCTGGCCGCCCGCATCCTGGTCGAGGAGCACCGCATCTACCCCGAGGCGGTCAAGCTCTATTTCGAGGGCCGCCTCGAGGTCCGCGGCCGGAGGGTCTTCGTCCTCGGACCCGGGGCCTAGGCCGGCCGTTCGCCCGGAGGAGGCCCGATGCCGAACGCCCGCCGCTCCGCCCTGTCGACGGCCGCCGCGGCGGCCGCCCTCCTGCTCGTTTTCGCCGCCATCTGGTTCGCCCTCGACCGGACCGAGGGCCGCCCCGGCTGGCTGCGCGTCGAGGCCCCCGCCGTCGCCGTCGTGGGCCGGCCGCTCGAGGTCCGCGTCACCCTGACCAAGCGCCCTTCGGCCCCGGCCCTGGTCAGCTGCACGCTGCACCGGGCCAACGCCGAGCGCCGGGGCTGGGGGTTCCTGGCCGCGGCCGGGCCGGCCCGGCCCGCGTCCGCCGGTGAAACGCTGGTCTTCGTTTTCGACGTCCCGGACCGCCCCGAGACGGCTTTCGCCTTCCCCCTGGTCTTCTTGAGCCCGACGGGGGCATGGGAGGACGGCACGCGGGCGGCCACGGCCGAATACATGCCGGTCGTCCGGGAGGCCGGGCCGGCCGTCCTGGCGCGGCGCAGGGTCTTCCCCTACCCCACCGCCGTCCAGGAGTCCCGGCGCCGATCGCGGGCCGCGCGGACCGGGCCGCCGTCCCGGCCTTCTGTCTGGGTCCATCCCGTCCTGGCCGGCCTGCTCGCGGCGGCCGCCGCTTGCGCCGCGGCCGCGGGCCGCAAGCGAAGCGGACCGGACGGCGCCGACAAGGGCCAAGTCCGGCGGGCCTGGCTGGTCCTGGCCGGGGCGCTGGCCGCAGCGGCCGTCCTTGAGGTCTCGGGCCTGGCCGGCCACCTGACCGCCTGGGGCCGGCGCTGGGCGGAAGCGAGGGGCCTGTACGAGATGCGCAAGCCCGTCCAGGAAATGCTCATCGCGGCCACGGCCGCCGGTTCGCTGGGGCTGTTCGTCCTCTTTATCAAGGCCGTCCGCCGCGCGGGCGCGAACCGGAACCTGTGGTGCGCCGCCATCGGCCTGGCCGGTTACTTGGCCGTCTCGTTCGTCAGTGTCTTGTCGTTCCACGCCGTCGACGTCGCCCGCGCTCTGGCCTGGCACGGCCTGTCGCCGGTCGACGCGCTGCGGGGAGCGGGGGCGGTCGCGGCCCTGGCCGCCGCGGCCGCGGAGGCGCGGCGCCGGGCGGCCGGGGGGACGTCCGTCACTTGAAGAGGCGCGGCGGGGCCAGGCGCGGCGCCCGGCCGAACACCCGGGCATAGACGCCGGGGTAGGCGTCCTTGCCGCCGAGGAGAAGACAGGACAAGGGCATGACCTTGGCCGCCCGGCGCGACATCTCGCCGGCGATCTCCCGGATCTCCCACTGGGCCGTGGCGTCCTGGCGCAGCCGCGAGATGTGGTAAAGCTCCCGGACGTTGATCTTGAGCAGGGCCCGCCGCCGGTGGGCGTTGGTCAAGACGTAGTCGGCGGCCGGGCCGACGGCCTTGGCCAGCTCGGCGTGGGCCCGCTCGGTCCGCTCCATGACGGCCCGGAACTCCCGTTCGGCGCCGGCCTCGCGGACCGACGGGGGCACGGTGACGCCCAGCCCGGGATCGTAGCGCTGCCAGGTCAGGGTGGCCATGCGGTGCCGTTTGAGCTGGGCGAAGGCCGAGGCGGACAGCGTCAGGTCGTAGACGAGGTCGGCGTGCTCGAATTCCCGGAGCGGGAAATCGTAGAATTCCATGCGCGCCAGGGCCCGGCGGACGAGGTCGCGGCGGGCCGCCGGCCGGGCCCCGCGGGCCCGCTCCAGGCATTCGCCGTAGGCGCCGCGGCCGGCCGCGAAAAGCAGCGCGGCGATGACGCGCGTGTCGCCGTCCTCCGGCGCCTGGACGAGATCGACGCCCCGCAAGGCCCCGGTCCGGCGCCGCGGCCGGACGGCCGCCCCCCTCCCCCACCCGGCCGCGGCCGCGGCCAGATCGGGATGGGTCTCGGCGTCGAAGGGGCTCGGGTCGGTGAACAGGATGATGGACGGCGCGACCTCTTTGGCCAGGGCGTAGAGCTTGGCGTTGAGGTCCCGGAGCTCGGCCAGCCCCTTGGCCGCCAGGCGGCGGATCAGGAGCTCCAGGCTGCGGGCGTTGGCCGTCAGTCCGAGCTGACCCTCGGTGGCCAGGCTGACGGCGTAGCGCGCGTCCTCTTTGGCCCAGCCGTCGAGCACCGGGTGGTTGCGGGGATCGGCGGCGGCCGCGGCGTGCTTGGCGAGGACGAACGGCTTGAGCCGGGCGTAGAGGTCGTGGTAGAGGGCGTTCTGGGCCTTGACCGTGGAGACGAACAGCTCCTCGAGGCCGGCGGCGCGGATCTCCTCCGGGACGACGAAGTCAGCGCCGAGCGTGATGTAGCGCTGGGACTTCTCGGTGAAGGACATCAGCCGGAAGCGTTCGATCTCCTCGATGGCCAGGCGGCTGACGCCGATGATGTCGAAGTTGAATACGGCGTGCTCGGCCACCGAGTGGTGGCCCATCTTGAAGATGATGGTCTGGTTGGACCGCCGGGTCCGGTCGACCTCGGCCCGGGCCGCGGCCCGCAGCTCGTCGGCCGGCCGGGGATCGCGCGAGATGCGGGCGTAGGAGGCCGAGAGCGTCTCCGGCGTCACGTCGGCCCGCTCCGGGGCGGCCCGCTTGAGCTCGTCCAGGACGGCGCTGTCGACATTGTACCCGGCCAGCACGACCCTCATGGTCCCTCTAACTTAGAGTCCGCCGCCCCGTTTGTCAAACGCCCTGCCGAGGGACGGGATCCCCGAGGCCGAGGGGTCGACAGAACGGCGTGACACTAACCCTTTATGACCCCGAGGGGCCGCAGCTTGGCGACCAGGCGGCCTAGCCCGACGGCGTCGGAGACCCTGACGACCTCGTCGACGTCCTTGTAGGCCTCGGCCGCCTCCTCGGCGACGCCCTTCCAGCTCGTGGCCCGGAGCTCGACGCCGCGGCGGGCCAAGTCGTCCCTGATCCGTTCGCCCCGGAAGCGCTTCAGGGCCTCATGCCGCGACATGATCCGCCCGGCGCCGTGCGCGGTGGAGGCGAAGCTCAAGCCCTCGGCCGCGGCCGTGCCGGCCAGGAGGAAGGAGGCCGTGCCCATGCTGCCGGGGATGATGACCGGCTGGCCGACCGCCCTGTAGGCCGGCGTCACCTCGGGCCGGCCCGGCCCGAAGCTGCGCGTCGCCCCCTTGCGGTGGACGACCAGGCGCTTGGAGCGGCCCCCGACGTCGTGCTCCTCGACCTTGGCCACGTTGTGGCAGACGTCGTACACCAGGTCCATGTCCCCGGCGCCGCCGAGGACCTTGGCGAAGACGGCGCGGACCCCGTGGGCGATCATCTGGCGGTTGGCGAAGGCGTAGTTGACCGCCGCGGCCATAGCCCGGAAATAGCGCTGCCCCTCGGCCGAGCGGAAGGGGGCGTGGACGAGCTCGCGGTCGGGCAGGCCGGCCGTGCCGAAGGCGTTCCCCAGGGCCTCGATGAAGTCCGTGGCCACCTGGTGGCCCAGGCCGCGGCTGCCGCAGTGGACCATGACCATGACCTGGCCGGGCGCGGCCACGCCGAAGGCCGCCGCCGCGGCCGGATCGAAGATCTCGTCGACCTTCTGGATCTCCAGGAAGTGGTTGCCCGCCCCGAGCGTCCCCAGCTGGGGCAGCCCGCGCTCCAGGGCCCGTTCGGAGACGTCCTCGACCGCGGCCTCCCTCATCCGGCCGCCGTCCTCGGTCCGCTCCAGGTCGCCGGGCCGGCCGAAGCCGTTCTCGACGGCCCACTCCGCGCCGCGGACCAGGATGTCCCGCAGCACGGACCGGCTCAACCGGGTCACGCCGCTCTTCCCCACCCCCGCCGGCACCTCGTCGAAGATCCCCGCCAGCAGCTCCCGGCGCTTGGCCGCGACCTCGGCCTCGGTGAAGCCGGTCCGCAGCAGGCGGACGCCGCAGTTGATGTCGTAGCCGACGCCGCCCGGCGAGATGATGCCCTCGTCGGGGTCGAAGGCGGCCACGCCGCCGATCGGGAAGCCGTAACCCTGGTGGGCGTCGGGCATGACGTAGGACCGCCGCACCAGGCCCGGCAGGCAGGCCACGTTGCGGGCCTGCTGGAGCGTCTGGTCCCGGCGGATGTCCCGGAGCAGGCGCTCGGACGCGTAGATGACGGCCGGGACGCGCATGGCGCCTTCGGCGGGGAGCTCCCAGGTGTTCGCGTCGATCCGGACCGGGTCCATGGCGCCCTCACATGTCGACGACGACCTGGACGGTGACGCCGCCGCACTCCTCGATCTTCAGCTCGTGATAGGTCACGGCCTTGACGCCGCCGTAGAGCTCGTGCCCGGGCGCGAGGATCTCGCCGGCCAGCTCGGCCTCGAGCGCGAGGCCCTCCGGGCCGGGCGCGATGCGGACGGCCTCCACGCGGCCGAGCAGGAACGGCCCGGTCTCGAAAAGGTAGAGGACCTCGCCGAGGAAGCGGACCAGCAGCTGTTCGCGGTCCCGGCCGGCGGCGCGAACGGTCCGCCGGACCGAGCCCCCGATCTTGGTCCAGTCCCACATCAGCGAGGCCAGGGCCAGGGCGGCGTTGCCGAAGGCCTCCTCGAGGGTCCGGCCGTAGGCCTGGAACTTGCCGTCGGCGGTGTGGGGCAGGACCCTGTACCGGAGCGTCTCCATGCGGCCCCCTTTCGCGGCCTCCCCGGCCGGGCCGGAGGGCTCCCCCCCGGTCAGAGGACCGGGGCCACGACGGCGTTGAGGACCTGGCCCGAGGACTTCTCCTGGACGAAGAAGACCGCGCGCAGGCCGGTCCGCGGCATCGTGTGGCGGCGGACCTGGAACTTGAAACCCGGCGTCCGGGTGTAGGTCTTCTCGAAATCGGTCAGATAGGCGTCGGTCTTCCGCTCCGACTCGCCGAGGTCGAACTCGGCCGTCCGCGGCGCCGCCGGGTCGAGGACGACGAGGTCGCGCACGACCATGCGGTGGACCGCGACGCCGTTGGAGCCCTCGTGCTCCTGCTCGTCCTGGACGAGGACCAGCATGTACTCGGCCCCCGACACGACCCGGTTGAAATCGTAGGCCACCTTGACCTTGTCCCCGGTCCTCGAGGCCCGGGCCTTGAGGACCACGCCGGGGTCCTTGGCCAAGAGCGTCTCGACGACGTCCCGGTACTGCTTGTACCGGCCCTCGGCCGCGCCCCGGCCGCCGCCGCCGACCGACTTGTTCCCGCCGTCGATGAGGACCGTCGGCGTGCTGCCGACGCCGTAGGCGCCGGCCCGCAGGGACGTGGCCGGGTTCATCATCGGATCGGGCCGGGGAATGGGCAGGTGGTAGACCAGGACGGCCAGGTAATTCGAGGGGATGGACTCGAGGAGCCCGTCGAAGGCGATGTCGGCCGCGACGCACGGCGGGCATTCCGAGCCGGTGAAGAGCTCGGCCAGGACGGCCTTGCCCTTCCAGCCGGCCGGGGCCCGGAACGGCGCGGGCTCGAACGGCAGGGCCTTGAGCCGGGCCGTCAGCGCGGCCTCGAAGCCCTGCTCCGAGCCGTGCAGCTGGACATAGAGCGCCCGGGCCTTGACGGCCGCGTCGCTGTAGTTCTCCGCCGCGGCGGACAGGTAGGCGTCGGCCGCCTCGGCCGTCTGGCCCAGGCTCAACAGGATGCCGGCCCGGACGTAATGGTAGTTGCCGCCCGCCGCCCCGCCCTTCCCGCGATAGGACTCGAGGGCGGCCTGGGCCCGGTCGGTGTCGCCGGCGTGGAGGTAGGCCCGGGCCGTGAGCAGTTCGACGGCGTGCAGGACGCTGGTCTTGAACAGCTCGCGCTGGTCCTCGGGGATGCCGTCGTAGGCCGCCGGGTCGGCCGCCGCCTTGAGCGCCGCGCCCCGGTACGCGAGGGCCGTGTCGAGCACCTTGGTGTGGTCGAAGGATTCCACGAGGGGGTGGTTGAGGAGCTGGACGGCCATGGCCACGGGCTTCTGCAGCCGGGCCGGGCCCGCCGCGCCGGAAAGGAAGGCCTTCTGCAGGGCCAGCAGCCCGTCCAGGGTCGTGCTCAAGGCCGCCTTGGATTCCTCGATGCCGGCCTCGATGGCCTCCGCGAACTGCGAGTCGGGATAGGCCGCCTTGATGCGCTCGAATTCCTTGAGCCGGGCCGCCGGGTCCTTCATGACGTAAGCCGCGACGAGCTCCTTGTATTCCGGCGGGGCCTGGCGCCCCTGGGCCGCGAGGTCCGCCGCGGCGGCCGCCGTCAGGACGGCCGCCAGCGCCAGGACCGCCCACACCCGTGTCTTCGCGTTCATGAGGCCTCCTCGCAAAAGGGCATTATAGCGGAACGTCCCCGGCCCGGCCAGCCGCGGCGGCCGTTCAGAGGAAGCGGCCGGCCAGCTCCGTGCCGCAGCGCGGGCAGCGCGAGCCCCGCAGGGCGTTCTCCAGGACGTCGAAGCCCCGCCGGCGGATGAGGACCTCGCCGCAGGACGCGCAGGAGGTGTCCTCGGGTTCGCCGGGCACGTTGCCGACGTAGATGTGCCGCAGGCCGGCGCGGCGGCCGGCCGCGGCGGCGGCCCGGAGGGCGGCCAGCGGCGTCGGCGGCGTCCCGGCGTACTCGAAGTCGGGGTGGAAGCGGCTGATGTGCCAAGGGATGTCGGGGCCGACATCGGCGATGAAGCGGGCCATGTCGCCGAGCTCGGCCGGGCTGTCGTTGAGGCCGGGCACGACCAGGGTGGTCACCTCGACCCAGACGCCGAGCCGCCGCATCAGGCGGATGGTCTCCAGCACGGGCTGGAGCCGGGCGCCGCAGACCGCGCGGTAGGTCTCGTCGCGGAAGGCCTTGAGGTCGACGTTGGCGGCATCCAGGAACGGCCGGACGGTCTCCAGGGCCTCGGCCGTCATGTAGCCGTTGGTGACGAAGGTGTTGAGCAGTCCGGCCTCCCGGGCCAGACGGGCCGTGTCGTAGGCGTACTCGAAGAAGATCGTCGGCTCCGTATAGGTGTAGGCCACGCTCCGGCAGCCGGCGTCGAGGGCCGCCCGGACCACCGCCTCGGGCGGGAACGGCTCCCCGCCGATGGCGCCGCCCGGCCGGCGCGGCGACTGGGAGATCTGCCAATTCTGGCAGAAGCCGCAGCGGAAATTGCAGCCGGCCGCGGCCAACGACAGGGCCGTCGAGCCGGGGAAGAAATGATAGAAGGGCTTCTTCTCGATGGGGTCGACGTGGGCGGCCACGGCCTCGCCGTAGACGAGCGTGACCAGCCGGCCGCCGCGGTTCTCGCGGACGGCGCAGACCCCGGCCCGGCCGGGCTTGACGACGCAGCGGTGGGCGCAGAGCCGGCAGGCGACGGCGCCCGGGACGGACTCGGCCGGGCCCCAGAGCATGGCCTCGCGGATCATCGCCGGGCGAGCTCGGGGAAGAACGTGGCCGCCGAGGGGCACAGCCGCCGCAGGACGCAGTCCGGGCAGGCGGGCTTGCGGGCCTGGCAGACGGCCCGGCCGTGCTCGACCAGCAGGACGTTGAAGTCCAGCCAGTCGGGCCGCGGCACCAGGGCCAGAAGGTCTCGCTCGACCTTGACCGGGTCCTTCTCCCGGGTCAGGCCGAGCCGCTGCGAAAGCCGCAGGGCGTGGGTGTCGACGGCGATGCCCTCGGCCTTGCCGTAGCCGGCCGAAAGCACGATGTTGGCGGTCTTGCGGGCCACCCCGGGCAGCGTGACGAGCTCGGCCATCGAGTCGGGCACGACCCCGCCGTAGGCCTCGACGATCCGCCGGGCGGCCCCGATGATGTGCTTGGCCTTGTTGCGGAAGAACCCCGTGGCGTGGATCTCGCGCTCGAGCTCGGCCCGGTCGGCCCGGGCGAAGGCCTCGGCCGTCGGGTACTTGGCGAACAGGGCCGGCGTGACCGTGTTGACCAGCTTGTCCGTGCTCTGGGCGGCCAGGATGGTGGCCACCAGGATCTGGAGCGGATTGGCGAACTCGAGGGCCGTGCGGGCGCCGGGGTAGCGCTGCCGCAACAGCCGGACGATCGGCCCGATCCGTTTTTTCGCGGGGTCCATGGCCCCTCCTCGGGCCCCGTCAGGGGCCGACGTGAAAGAGATCCTGCCCGACGTGGAAGTCCTCGATGTTGTAGTAGTCGGGGAACTTGCGCAGGAGATCGAGCTCCGAGCCGATCATGGCCTGGTGGCTCCGTTCGACCCGGCCGAGATAGGCCAGGATGCGCCGGCCGGACTCGTCCTCCACCCGGGCCGCGGCGTCGTTGTAGTAGGCCTCGGCGATCTTCTCGGCCTCCAGGGCCGCTTCGAAGAGGGCCTGGACGCCCGGGTCGGGCGGCAGCGAGACGCCCACCGGCGGCATCAGCGACGAGGCCGGGGCCTCCTTCGGCTTGTCGGGGTAGCGCTGGGCCAGGAGCCGGTCGAGGATGGTCTTGTGGTGCTCCTCCTCGAGGGCCAGGAACTTGAGCTTCTGGATGAGGAGCGGGTTCTTGACCCGGCCTTGGAGCCGGGTGTAGAAGGCCGCGGCGTCGATCTCGGAATGGACGGCCACGGCCAGGATCTGCCAGGCTTGCAGGTTCTTGTCGATGGACATGGGATCCTCCGGCGGCTTAGAACGTGACGAACTTGGCCTTGGGGGCGCCGCAGGCCGGGCAGTTGTCCGGGGCGTCGCCCTCCATGGTGAAGCCGCAGACCGAGCAGACGTGGACGGGCTTGAAGTCGACGTCCCGGCCGGCGGCCACGGCCTCGCGGGCGGCCTTGTACATGCCGGCATGGACCTTTTCGGCGGCCAGGGCGTAATTGAAGTACGTCTCGGCCATCTTCTCCCCTTCGTCCCGCGCGCTGGCGACGAACGCCGGATACATCTCGGCGATCTCGTAGGATTCGCCGCCTTCGGCCGCGGCCAGGTTGTCCTTGGTCGCCCCCAGGACGCCCAGGACCTTGAGGTAGTTCGAGGCGTGGACCTGCTCGGCGAACGAATTGGCCTTGAAGGCCCGGGCGATGTTGGGCAGCTTCTCCGCCTCGGCCTTGTAGGCGAAGGCGGCGTACTTGACGTGGGCCTGGCTCTCGCCGGCCAGGGCGGACTTGACGTTCTCTTCGGTCGTCTTCTTCATCGCGCTCTCTCCTTTCCTGATTATCGCAACGGACCGGTCACGGGATGGCCAGCATGGCCTGGATCGCGCCCCGGGCCCGGTCGGCGACGTCCGCCGGGACCTCGATCCTGAAGGTGCCGGTCTCCAGGGCCCGCAGGACCTTGTCGAGGGTGGTCATCTTCATATGGGCGCAGACGGCCGACTCGCGGGCCGGGTAGAGCCGGACGGCGGGGTTCTCCTTGGCCAGCCGGTAGATGATGCCCTTTTCCGTCCCGATGACGATCTCGCGGCGGGACGTCGTACGGGCCTCCAGGACCATCTTGCCGGTCGACAGGACCTTGTCGGCCTTTTCGATGACGTCGAGGGGGCACTCCGGGTGGACCCAGACCTCGGCCTGGGGATGTCGGGCCCGCGCCTCGTCGATGTCCCGCGGCGTGAAGCGGTGATGGACGTGGCAGTAGCCGTCCCAGGCGATGACGGTCTTGCCGGTCTCGCGGGCGACATAGGCGGCCAGGTTCTTGTCGGGCACGAACAGGACCCGGTCGGTCCCGAGCGAGTTGACGACGGCCACGGCGTTGCTCGAGGTGCAGCAGATGTCGCTCTCGGCCTTGACCTCGGCGCTGGTGTTGACGTAGCAGACGACGGGCAGCCCGGGATAGCCGGCCTTCCAGGCCCGCAGCTCGCGGCCGTTGATCATGTCGGCCATGGGGCAGCCGGCCTCGTACTCGGGCAGCAGGACGGTCTTGCCCGGGGCCAGCACGGCCGCGGTCTCGGCCATGAAGTGGACGCCGCAGAAGACGATGGTCGAGGCCTCGAGGACGGCCGCCTTGCGGCTCAGCTCGAGCGAGTCGCCGACGAAATCGGCGGCGTCCTGGACCTCGGGCAACTGGTAATTGTGGGCCAGGATGACGGCGTTCTGGCGCCGCTTCAGTTCCTCGATCCGAGCCCGGACCCCGGTCCCCGCCATGTCAGGCCTTCCCGGGGAGCGGCCGGCCACAATGGATGCAGGCCGCGTCGCCCTTCTTGGTGATGCCGCCGCAGGCCGGGCACTCCTCGAGCTCGACGCGGCAGGCCCGGCAGACGGACCGGTTCTCCTCCTCGAGGGCCGTGTCGCAATACGGGCAGGCGCCGCCCTCTTCATGCTCGGGAGCGCCGGTCGAAGCGGACCCGGCCGCGGCCCGGCCGGCCCGGCGGTCGCGGTAGTTCTTGATGGCCTCGTGGAGGGCGTCGGCGCCGAGGTTGGAGCAGTGCATCT